>Ga0070659_100000145_pt1 | contig 54825 bp, 53 predicted proteins | sample KBSC23metaG_FD_64666 | JGI IMG/M metagenome (GOLD analysis project Ga0070659, IMG submission 64666) | Corn rhizosphere microbial communities from Kellogg Biological Station, Michigan, USA - KBS C2-3 metaG | ecosystem: Host-associated > Plants > Roots > Rhizosphere > Soil ... | reverse complement strand
GGGATGAAGCGCGTGCCGCCCATCTCGCGGGTCACCTTGTGCGGGTAGTACATGATCTGCAGGTCGAACCCTTCTGACGGGTCGATCGTGGAATCCTGGTGGGTGTGCTGCGAGACGTTCTCGCCGCCGGCGGCGTCATAATAGGCGGGCGGGAAGGTTACGTGCAGGAAGTGGTGGTCGAAGATGGGGGCGGAGCCCACCAAGCTCTGGATCGCGCCCTTCACCAGCGGCAAGTCGAGCAGGCGGTCGACGGCGCTGCCTTGCGGATAGGCGCTGGCCAGCGGGACGCCGGGCGGGACCTCGGGAATGCGCGCGTTGGCCAGCAGCTCGCCGTAGGTGCGCAGCATCTTGCGGCCGGGCTTGGGATAGTCGGCCTCGCCGGCCTCGGCCAGGAACTGATCGTTGATCTCGGCGGGGACCACGCCGTCGAAGCGCAGGAAGCCGCGGGCCACGAAGCGGGCCATGTCCAGCGAGCTCAGCAGCGGCGCGGTCATGCGGCGATCTCCACAAGCTTCTCGAAGAAGAATTCGTACTTGAGGTAGGCAAGGTCGAACTCGTCGCCGCGGCTGTGCGGCAGGATCTGCGCGGCCTGGATCAGCCGCCAGCCGTCCTTCAGGGCGTCGACCCCGGTGCGATAGGGCGCCTGGTCGTTGTCGCCGGCCATCGGGCGCGTCTCGCCCGTTCCGTCGTAGATCGCCCAGGCAATGGTCGGCGCGTCGAGCGCCGAATTGGCCAGATAGAGGACCAGCACCTTCTGGCGCATCCGTTTCGTCTCCCGCCCCCGGCCTTTGCGCCAGCCTGCCACGGGGAAGATTTACTTACGACGTAAATTATAGGCAAGGTGCCGCCGCCCGATCATAGGAGACGCGCCATGAACCCAAATGCCGAGTTCGACATCATCGTCTATGGCGCCACCGGCTATACCGGCCGCCTGGTGGCCGAATATCTGGCGCAACGCTACGGGATCGGCGGCGACGTCAACTGGGCCATGGCCGGCCGCAGCGCCGAAAAGCTCGCCCAGGTCCGCGACGAGATGGGCGCGCCGGCGGACACGCCGCTGGTGGTGGCTGATGCCGACGATCCGGCGCAGCTCGACGCCATGGTCCGCCGCGCCAAGGCGATCATCACCACGGTCGGCCCCTATCAGCTCTATGGCGACAAGCTGGTGGCGGCCTGCGTCGCGGCCGGGACCGATTGCCTGGACTTGACCGGCGAGCCCAACTGGATGGCGAAGATCATCGCCACCCACGAGGCGGCGGCGAAGAAGAGCGGCGCGCGGATCGTCCACTCCTGCGGCTTCGATTCCATCCCCTTCGAGCTCGGCGTGTTCTTCGCCGAGGAAACCGCCAAGGCGAAGCTCGGCGCGCCGGTCCCACGGGTCAAGGGCCGGGTGCGCGCCATCCAGGGCGGCCTCTCGGGCGGTACGGCGGCCAGCGGCGCGGCGACCATGGCGGCGATCCAGAAGGATCCCAGCCTGATCGCGCTGATGATGAACCCGTTCGCGCTTACGCCCGGCTTCCAGGGCCCGCCGCAGCCGCCCGGCAATGCCGTCGAGCACGATCCGGACGTAGACGCCGACGTCGGCCCCTTCATGATGGCGGCGATCAACACCAAGAACGTCCACCGCTCGAACGCGCTGATGGGCCATCCCTGGGGGACGGACTTCGTCTATGACGAGATGTCGGTGGTGATCCCCGGCGCGCCGACCGAATTCAGCGGAATGGAGAATGCGCCGAAGCCGGGCGAGGGGCCGTCAAAGGCCGAGCGGGAAGCGGGCTTCTACGACATCGCCTTCATCGGCATCGCCGCCGATGGGCGCAAGGTTCGGGTGTCGGTGAAGGGGGATCGCGATCCGGGTTACGGCTCGACGTCGAAGATGCTGGCCGAAACCGCGATCTGCCTAGTCAGGGATGCGCCGGACGTCCCAGGCGGCGTGTGGACGCCGGGCGCCGCCATGCGGACGAAGCTCATTGACCGCCTCCAGAGAAACGCCGGCCTCACGTTCACGGTCGAGGGTTGAGCGGAGGCCGAGGGCGCGCGCCGAACGCGGCGCCCTCGGCCCTTGGCCTAGGTCAGCAGGCGTAACGGCTGGTCACCGGCACGCGGCGACCGATGTACGGGTCCCACACCCAGCGGGTGCTTTCGCACATCCGGTAGCCATAGCCGTAGCCGCCGTAGCCGTAGTAGCCGGGCGCATAGTAGCCGCGGTCATAATAGCCGCGGTCGTAGTAGCTGTGGCCGTTGCTCGCGAGCGCGGCGCCCAGCGCCAGGCCCACGACGCCGGCTGCGACAGCGGCGCCGGTGTTGTCGTGGCGGTAGTGACCGCCGTGGTAGCCGTGATAGTAGCCCCCGTGCGGACGGGCTTCGGCGGGCGCGGCGGTCACGCAAACCGCACCGCCCAGGGTGATCGCCGCCATTGCGGCCGTGAGAGCCTTTCTCATCTGGGCCTCCTTGCAAGTGCCTAACGGCCCGCGGGCCGAAGTGTTCAGGGTTACAAGGCTATGAATCGGCGACTGAACGTGGCCTGAACGGCGGCGTCAGGAAGCCGCCGGCTCGGTCAGGCCCTCATGCTCCAGCGCCAGCCGCACCGCGGGCCGCGTCTCCATCCGCGCCATGAACGCCGGCAGCGGATCGGGCAAGGCGAGGCCGTTCTTCCGCGCCCACATACACATCACGAAGAGATAGGGATCGGCGGCGCTCAGCCGGCCGCCGAACAGATAATCGCCCTTCATCGCCCTGGCGATGTAGCCGAACCGCTTGCCCAGGATCTCGCGCGCCGCGGCCTTCTCCGCCTCGCCCGCGTCCGCCTTGAAGAGGGGCTTGAAGGCCTTGTGGATCTCCGTGGAGATGAACGCCAGCATCTCCAGGAGCCGGAACCGGCCGAACGCGCCCTCGGGTGTCAGGCCCGGCGCCTTGTCGGCCGCCAGGCTCAGGATCGCGATGTTCTCGGTCAGGACCTCGCCGTCGTCGAACTCGAGCGCCGGCACGTAGCCCTTGGGATTGATCTGGCGATAGTCCCGGCCGTCCTCCGTGCGTCCGATCTTCAGGTCGACCTTGATCCGGTCGAAATCGAGGCCCGCCTCATGCAGGGCGATGTGGTCGGCGAGGCTGCAGGCGCCGGGCGAGAGATAGAGCTTCACGGGCGTGTCCTCCTGTCCTGATCTAGCTAGAACCCTGGCCGGATGCGCCCGTTCCCTCGCGTCACGGTGGACGCCTGCGGGCCGCGGGGCCAAGTTGGCGGCAAGCCATAAGGGGAAGCGCATGAAGGACTTCGCAGGCAAGATCGCGGTGGTGACCGGCGGCGGCACCGGCATGGGGCGCGAGCTCGCCCGTCAGCTGGTCGCCGAGGGCTGCAGCGTGGCCATGTGCGACGTCTCGGCCCGCAACATGGCCGAGACGGTCGCGCTCTGCCAGGCCGACGGCGTGCCGCAGGGCGTGCGCGTCACCACCCACCTCGCAGACGTTTCGGACGAGAACCAGCTTATCGCCTTCCGTGACGAGGCCGCGGCCCAGCACGACACCGACCGGCTGCACCTGCTGTTCAACAACGCGGGGATCGGCGGCGGCGGCTCGATGATCGCCGACAGCCGCGAGGAATGGGAGCGGACGTTCAACGTCTGCTGGGGCGGCGTCTATCTGGGCGTGCGCACCTTCCTGCCCATGCTGCAGGCCGCCGACGAGGCGCACATCGTCAACACCTCCAGCGTCAACGGCTTCTGGGCGAGCCTGGGACCCAGCGTCAGCCACACGGCCTACGCAGCCGCGAAGTTCGCCGTGAAGGGTTTCTCCGAAGCCCTGATCACCGACCTGGCGCTCAACGCGCCTCACATCAAGGTTTCGGTGGTGATGCCCGGCCACATCGGCACCTCCATCGTCGCCAACTCCCGCAAGGTGATGACCCGCCGCGACGACGATGCGTTGAGCGAGGAGGACCTGGCCCGCGCCCGCGAGCGGATCGGCCGCGCCGGCCTCAACGTCGGCGAGCTATCCGATGCGGCGCTGCAGGCGATGGTCAACGAACAGCATCGCCGCTTCCTGGAGGATGCGCCCACGACGGCCGCCGAGGCCGCGACCATCATCCTCGACGGGGTGAAGGCCGATCGCTGGAGGATCCTGGTGGGCGAGGACGCGCACAGGATGGACGAGCTGGTCCGCCGCGACCCGGAAGCCGCCTATTCGCCGGCCTTCTTCGAGGTTTTGGCGACGGAAGTGGGCTGGAAGCTGGGCGGCCCGCGCTAGTCGTCGAGCCGCAGCGACGTGACGCCCATCACGACAAGGCACTGCACGAGGAAGGCTGCGGTGAACCCGCCGCGGCTGATCTTGTTGCGCAGGTTGGCTTCGGTTTCGCGGATGCCGGCGGCGGCGAGCCGTTCCACGAGGCCTTTGTAGTTCACGCCCTTGCGCATCATCTCCGAACGCAGCAGGCCCTTGGTGTAGGCGATCCAGTCGCGCTCCATTGCGCCGCTTGCTCCAATCCCTGCCACCGCTCCGTTTTGGATATTCGTGTTATCGCAGTAACAAGCCCTGCGACAAATATATCGTTTATGATGCGTTTGACACTGTAAATTACGACGCTGACACCTGAAAAGGCGCCGGACGGCGGGTCAAAACCGGAACGTCAGGGCTGGTCGGGAAGGGCCAGGTCGAGCAGGGCGTCGTGGCGCCCCCTCCAGGTGTTCAGGGCCAGGAATTTCTGCCGCTCGGCCTCGTTGAGAGGGCCAAGGCTCAACGCGCGCTCCACGCCGTCGGCGAACGACGCGCCCTGCGCCACCAGCACGACGTTGCTGTGGATGTTCCGCACCGGCGACATGTCGGTGGCGGTCACCGGCCGGCCCGCCGCGACGTATTCGTAGATCTTCAGCGGACTCATGGATTCGGTGAGTTCGTTGCGATGATGCGGCATGATGCAGACGTCGGCGCTGTGCGTCAGGCCCGCGATCTGGTCGCGCGGCAGCGCCGGGCGAAGGTCGACCCCGGGGATCGAGCTGAGTTCGTTGGCGACATCGGGATGGTGGACGGGGCCCACCACGATCACCGAGCCGTTGGGAAAGCGTTCGGCGACCTCGCGCACGGCCCCCACGTCGAGGCGGCGGTGAATGGCGCCGGTGTAGAGGATTCGCGGGTGCGGCGCCTGATCGGCCCAGGCCGGCGCATCCCAGGGCGGCTGCCATTCGGCGCGGGCGATGCCGTTCGGCACCACCTTGCCCGCGCCAGTCGGATTGATGCGGTCCAGGAGATGCTGCGAAACGGCGCAGACCCGATGGCCGCGCTCGCGGATGATCTCATAAGCCCGCTCGTAGTCCGGCCACCACTTCTCATGGTCGTCATAGGCCGACCAGTCGTCGAAGGCGTAATAGGTCACCGGGCCGCCCCACTGCAGGGCGCCATAGGCGGCGTAGAGCGGGCTCGTGGTGATGATCGCGGGGCTCTGCAGGTTCAATTCACGTGACCGCGCGGCGATCCGCCGATCGTAGTCTTCATAGGCCGCGCGAAGCGCGCGCTCGCCTATGGGATCCTTGCGCCGCAGCCGCAGGGGCGAGACGATATCTATGGTGTGGGGCCGACGCGGAATCGCCGCCGGCCGGCGGCCGAGCGCGCGCCGCAGCACCTGGGTCGGGCCCATCCGAAACGCGTCCGCGATCAGCAGGCCCTTGACCCGCTCATGGGTCAGCAAGGTCTGCACGAAGCGATCGGGCGTCATGTACCGACGTCGCCGGGAGTCGGTCCAGGTCTCCTGCCAGAAGGTGAAGACGACATCGCGGGCCATCTGGCCGGCGTCCTGTCGTTCCAAATTCTCTCCAGACAAGAAGCGCCGCCCCTTTGCGGGAATGTCCGCAATCACCCCTGTCTTCCCTTTTAGGCGGCCATGCGCAAGGGCCTAGAGCGCGCGACGTGGTAGCACTCTTCCAGGCGCTCGGCCGCGGCCGACCAAGTCAGGCGCTCACGGCCCCGGATGACGTTGCGCCGCATGGTCTGCAACAGCTTCGGTTCCTCGACCAGGCGTTTGATCTGGTGCGTCAGCTTGTCGACGTCGCCCGCGTGATGCACGAAGCCGGTGACGCCGTCGGTGCATTGCGCCCCCGCCGCATCGGAGACCAGCGGGACCACGCCGCAGCCCTGCGCCTCATAGGTGACGAGCGCGCTGCCCTCCTCGAAGGACGGCAGGAGCAGCAGGTCGGCCACGTGGAAGGCGCGCGCCGTGTCGGCAGTGAAGTCGTACAGATTAACGCCGGGCAGCGACAGATAGGGCTCGATGAGCCGCTCATAGCCCTGCACCACCTTGCCGTAGATCGAGAACCGCGCCTTCTCGAAGGCCCGCGAACGCTGCCAGGCCTCCAGGGCGACGTGCAGGCCCTTGCGCGGATCGATGGAGCCCAGGAAGGCCGCATGCGGCGGCGACAGGGTCTCTTCGTCTGGGTCCGGCGTAAAGACCTTCGGATCGAAGCCGTAGTGGTGACGCAGCAGCTTGTCGCGCGGATAGCCGCGATCGAGGAAGGTCTCCGCCACGTGTTCCGAGGGGGTGAGCAGACCCGCCGCGGCGTTGTATTCCTCCTCCTCCAGCCTCAGGCGATGCGGATTGAGGCGGTGGGAATGACCGCGCGGAAGCTTCATTCCCATGTCGTCGCAGACCTTGCCCACCACTTCATAGGCGTTGGCGGTGTGCGTGTTCGGAACCTCGCGCACCGCGGGGATGCCCAGGCTGCGCGCCATGCGGGCGGTCGAGAGCGTCGCCCCCGGCCAGCAATGCACGATGTCGAACGCACGGGCGCGGCGCTTCAAAAAACGCGCGATTCTATAGTCGTGATAGGCCATGGCGCGATCCATGCCCAACAGGCGGTGAGGAATTCGCACACCGCCCACGACCATGGTCTGAATAGTGCTGGGGAGTTCGGGCGCCGTCGGGTGAACGCTGGTCGTCGCGACCGTGACTTCGTGACCGCGCGCAACTAGACCGAGTATTTGATAGACTGCAGTTGTACCAATACCGGGTCCTCCGACGGGGTGCGGAAAACTGTAAAGGACCCGCATCGACATATACCTTGTTAATAATCTGTTAATAATGGTTAAGGTATAACATACATATAAAATTCGCGTTACGCAACGCGAGCGGGAATTTTTCCTGTTTCAGGGGGAGATTTTCGTGCGTCAGGGGCTTTCCGCGGTGACGCGGGCAGATCTCGCCTAGGTTTCCGGCGTGGCCGTCCTCCTGACATCTACGCACATCCAGACGAGATCGAGCACCTGACCGCCGCCCGCCGTCGCCGGTGTGACCTCGGCATGTTCCGCGTCGGCGACCCCTTCGGTTTCGAGCTTATTTCGTCGCCGGCGGCACGGGTGGCGTGACCGTCTTGATCGGGCCGGACCCGTCGACCGGGGTCGAGGCGGCGGTGGCTGCTTCCTGGGCCTGGGACTGGAGCTGGCTGTCGGGCACCTTGCTGGCCGGCGCCTCGGTGGTGACGGTCGCCGTGGCGGTGCCGGTGTCGGCCTGCGCCTTGCGCTCCTGGCTGCAGCCGCTGACGCCGGTCGCCAGCAGGCCGGTCAGGGCGATGGCGAACACTGCGGATTTCATGTCACGTCCTCTGTCAGAATACGTCGATTGCCGAACGGGGAGCTTCGCCGTCTAGTTCCGGCCATGTTGAAAAGCGTCGACCATGGCCGGCGCCGGCGCACCGTCTGTGCTCAGGCCCGCGCGATCGCGCACCCGACGTCACCCCGGGTCAGGATCGGGGTGTTCGCCCGCACCTGCCGGTCGTCGCCCGCAGCGACCTTCTGGTTCTGGGTTAGGCCGGCGCGCCCGCGGTGGGCTGCGGGGCGGCTTGGGTCGGCGGCGCCGGAATCGCGACCGGGGTCGGCGTGACCGGCAGGGGCGGCGGCGGCCCGGGCGGGATCGGTCCGTTCGGCAGCCGCTTCAGCGCGAAGCTCATATAGCTGCGCCACAGGTCGGAGGGCGCGCTGGCCCCGGTGATCCTGCGCATCGGCGTGGCGTCGTCGCGGCCGGTCCAGACCACGGTCACCAGCCCGCCCGTGTAGCCGCAGAACCAGGCGTCCTTGTAGTCGGAGGTCGTGCCGGTCTTGCCGGCCAGGTCATAGCCGGCGATGGCCGCATGCGTCCCGGTGCCCGAGGCCATCACCGTGCGCATCATGCGATGCATTTCGCTGAGCGGCGGATTGAGGATCACCTGGGCCGGCGCGACGGCCTTGCGCTGATAGAGGACCTTGCCACCCGTCGTGCGGATTCGCTCGACGCCATAGGCTGACACGCGATAGCCGCCGTTGCCGAAGGCGTCATAGGCCTGAGCCATTTCCAGCGGCGAGACCAGCGTGGTGCCAAGCGCCATGGCCGGGTCGGTGTTGACGCTCGAGACGATACCCAGCCGCCGCGCCGTCGCGGCGACGTTCGTGCGGCCCACCTGGTCGGCCAGGCGCGCGGCCACGGTGTTGATCGAGTGCGCCAGCGCCTGCTCCAGGGTGATCTGGCCCAGGAATTCATCCTCGTAGTTGCGCGGCGTCCAGCCATTGATGGTCACCGGCTCGTCGACCACCAGGGCGTCCGGCGTCTGCCCGGCTTCCATGGCCGTCAGGTAGACGAAGGGCTTCCAGGCCGAACCCGCCTGCCGGTGCGCATCGACCGCGCGGTTGTAGGGCGCCTTGGCGTAGTCGACGCCGCCGACCATCGCGCGCACCCGGCCGAACCCGTCCAGCGAGACGACCGCCGCCTGGCTTACGCCCTGCTTGGCATAGCGCGTGGAAACCGCCTTGGCGGCGTCGCCGGCCGCGATCTCGGCGGGCAGGTCGAGGGTGGTCTCGACCACGATGTCCTGGCGCACCGGGCCCACCGCCTGGCGGGTCTGGCCGTCGAGCCAGTCCACGAAATATTGCGCCGGCGCGGTGGCGGCGGTCTTCCAGACCTTCGGCTTCTGGGACAGCGCTTTGGTGCGCTGAGCCTCGCTGATCGCACCGGTCTCCACCATCGCCTGCAGCACGAGCCTGGTGCGGTCCGCGGACTTCTGTGGCTCGTCGACGGGGTCGTAGTGGGTGGGCGACTTCAGGATTCCGGCCAGGGTCGCCGCCTCGCGCACCGTCAGCTTCGACGCGGGCTTGTTGAAATAGCGCTGGGCCGCGGCCTCCAGCCCGTAGGCGCCCTCGCCGAAGTAGACCCGGCTCAGGTAGAGCGCGAGGATCTGCTTCTTCGAATAGGTCCGCTCAAGCTGGACGGCGTACATCAGCTCGGTCGCCTTGCGCTCGATCGTCTGGTCGGCGCTGAGGAACAGGTTGCGGGCGAGCTGCTGGGTGATGGTCGACGCGCCCTGGGTCTTGCCGCTCGACAAGTCGGCGACCAGCGCGCGCGCCATGCCGACGGGATCGAAGCCTGAGTGCTCGTAGAAGCGCCGATCCTCGATGGAGACGAAGGCGGCGGGCACGTAGGCCGGCAGCCGCGCCAGATCCACCGGCGGCGCAAAGCGGCCGCCGCGAACGCCGATCACCGTCCCCGAGCGGTCCAGATAGGTGATCTGCGCCTCACGGGTGATCGCCGGCAGCCGCGGCAGGTCGGCCCCGGCGAAAGACAGCGAAGCGGCGGCGACGAGGGAAAGAACCACGGCTCAAGGCTCCTGGCGAAGCCGCGGCCCCTCAGCGCGACTCCGGATTTGCGCCTCTTGTGTCGCCGCTCAGTCTTTCAAGAAAGATAATTCGCCGTAATGCGGCGAAACGCGCGCGGGCCTACCAGCCGCGACCCTCGGCCCGGATCACCAGGTGCGGCGCCGTCACCGGATCGGGCGCGTCGGCGGCCAGGGTGTGGACGACGGACTGGGCGCCGAGCGTGCGGAGCTGATCGAGCACCGCCTTGGCGCGGCCGGCGGCCAGGTCGCGCTGCTTCGCCGGCGTGCCGTGGGCGTCGGCGCTCGGCAGGATGGTGACCTCGACGCCGGTGTTGCACTTCAGCCAGGCCGCCGCCTTGGCGAGATGGCGCTGCGCCGTTTCGTCGAGCGTCGTTTCGCCGAAGCCGAAACCCACGGTGACCGGCGACACCGACGCCAGGTCGCCGACCGCGCAGGCGTCGACCTTCGCCCCAACCCGGGCGCGCGCCTCCTGCACCGCGACGCTCGGCGCGGGTTTCGCACGCGGTGTCAGGCAACCGGAAAGCGCCACCGCGCAGACCAGGCTCGCGGCGAGGGCGGGGAAAAAGGCGGACCGGCTCATGCGCCGCCAGCTATCACCCTGTCCGCGGGGCGCCTAGTCGAGTCCGGCCAGACCGGCTTGCCTGCCGCACCGTAATGGGCGCCCAATCGGGCCATGAAGATCGATCTCCTCTCGCCGCAGAGCTTCGCCGCAGGCCAGCCGCACGAACAGTTCCGCTGGCTGCGCGAGAACGAGCCCGTCCGTTGGCACGACGAGCCCAATGGCAAGGGCTTCTGGGCGGTCACCCGGCACGCCGACGTCTGGGCCGTCGATCGCGATTTCCAGGCCTACTCGTCCGAGCCGACCATCATGATCCCCGATCCGCCGCCCGGTCAGGGTCAGGGCTTCGGCCCCTACAAGATGATGCTGATGATGGACCCGCCGGAGCACACGGCGTTCCGCAAGCTGATCCGCCAGGAGTTCACCCTGCCGGCGGCGCGGCTGCGCGAAGAGCGGATCCAGGCGCTGGCGAAGCAGATCGTCGATGCGGTCATCGAGAAAGGCGAATGCGATTTCGTGGCCGAGGTCGCGGGCGAAATGCCGTCCTTCGTGATCGCCGAGCTGATGGGCCTGCCGCTCGCAGACGGGCGCGAGCTCTACAAGCTGACCGAGATCATCCATACCGCCCCGGAAGCCCTGCCGCCCGGCGCGGGCGGGGCGGCGGTGGCGAAGATGTTCGAGTACGGCTCGGGCGTGATCGCCGAAAAGCGGGCGCGGCCGGGCGAGGACCTGGCCTCCAAGCTGCTGGCCTGCGAGGTCGATGGGCGCAAGCTGGAGGACATCGAGTTCCTGCTGTTCTTCCTGCTGCTCGTGGACGCCGGCGGCGACACGACGCGCAACCTGCTCTCCGGGGGCCTGTTGGCGCTGATGGAGCATCCCGGCCAGTTCGCCTGGCTGATGGCCGACCTGCCGGGGCGGCTGGCGGTGGCGCGAGAGGAACTGCTGCGCTGGACCAGCCCGGTCATCTACATGCGCCGCACCGCCCGCCACGACGTCGAACTCGCCGGCCAGCCGATCAAGGAGGGCGACAAGGTCGTCATGTATTTCGGAGCCGCCAACCGCGACCCTGCCGCCTTCGAGCGGCCGGACGCGCTGGACCTTGCGCGCGAGCCCAACCCGCATATCGCCTTTGGGACGGGCCCGCACGGGTGCTTGGGCCAGCACATCGCCCGCATCGAGATCGACGCCATGCTGACCGAGGTCCTGACCCGCATGACCGGCTTCGAGCTGCCGGCCCCGCCGGAGTGGCTACCCTCGAACTTCATCTCCGGGCCGAAGGTGATGCCGCTGCGGTTCCAGGCCAGATAGTCCGCGCTCGCCCTAGGGAGAGCTCGCCGTGGATTGACAACTTCCGGGTGCGGTTCTCAATGGTTAAGCTTGGGGGCCAGCATGTCGTTGAGTAGTGAGACCGTCACCCTGGCCGGCAGCGGCCTGGTGTTCAACAATACCTACGGGGCGGGCGTCAGCGACGCCTTCCACAGTGCGATCCTGACGGCGGAGAACTATCTCCAGGCGCACTTCACCAACGCGGTCACGCTCAACGTCAGCTACGACATGCAGGCGCTTGGGGCCGACGCCGTCGCCCAGAACCAATTCTCCGTCTATGCGGTCAGCTATGCGAGCCTGACCGCGGCGCTGCGGTCGCACGCCACCACGCCGGACGATCAACTGGCCGTCGCCGGTTTGCCGCTCGTCGATCCGTCGGCCGGCGTCGGCTTTGCGATCACCAGCGGCGAGGGGCAGGCCCTGGGGCTGCTGTCGCCATCCGGCCAGACCGACGTCAGCATCGTGCTGAGCTCGACCGCGCCCTGGACCTTCGGGTCCGACGTGGTCGGCGCGGTGGAGCATGAGCTCACCGAGGGCGGCTTCGGGCGGGTCCAGGACCTGGGCCTGCAACACCCTCATTTCGCGCCGCTCGACCTGTTCCGGTTCAACCTGGCGGGCCAGCACGACTACACCGGCGGCCGGGACGGGCAGTACGCGGTCTTCGGCGTAGACGGCCACCACCTGACCGACGCCCTTTTCCACAACGCGATCAACACGGCCGGGGTCGACGACGGCAATGACCTCGGTGACTGGGACTTCACCTACGAGGATGCCTTCGGCGGTGGCGGGGGCGGCACACCCACCAGCATTTCCGCCGTGGACTTGCAGGTGCTCGATGTCCTGGGCTGGACTCCGAGCGGCGCCGCGCCCGGCAGCGGTCCGGACGATTTCGCCGACCGCTTCGGCGACACCAGCCACCCGTTCGGCCAACTCACCGTCGGGGCGCCCTTCGGCGGTGTCCTGCAGGCGATCGGCGACCACGATTGGTTCCGCGTGCAGCTGAACGCGGGCGCCGGCTACGTCATCAACGTCACGGGCCAAGCCGGCGGCGGCGGCACGCTCGACGATCCCACCCTGGTCCTGCACAACGCCGCGGGTGGGACCGCAGCGTCCAACGATGACGTCGCGTGGGACAATTTCGACGCCCGCCTGGTGTTCCACCCGACGGCGAGCGGGACCTATTACGTCGACGCCGGGTCTTTTCTGGACCTGACCAGCGGCTCTTACACGGTCACCGTCCAGGCCGGCGCGGCCTTCGCCACGGCGGGCGACGACGTGCTCGTCGGCGCGGCCGCGGGCGGAACCGTAATGGCCGGGCTCGGCAACGACACCATCACGGCCGACGACGCCCAGAACTACCTGCGCGGCGAAGAGGGAGGCGACGTCGTCTACGGCGGGGCGCTCTTCGACGACATCAACGGCAACCAGGGCAACGACACCCTGCATGGCTACGACGGCGGCGACTGGGTGGTCGGCGGCAAGGACAACGACGTCCAGTTCGGCGACGATGGCGACGACATCGTGTGGGGCAACCTCGGCAACGACACGCTGGATGGCGGCGACGGGGCCGACCAGGTGCGCGGCGGCCAGGGCGACGATGTGGTCAACGGCGGAGACGGGAACGATTTCGTCTCCGGCGACCGAGGCAATGACACCATCACCGGCGGCGCGGGCGCGGACCTCTTCCATGGTTCCCAGGACGCCGGTATCGACAAGGTCCTGGACTTCCACCTGACCGAGGGCGACCGGGTGATGCTGGACCCGGGAACCACCTACACGGTGGGCCAGCTCGGCGCCGACACGGTGATCGACATGGGCGGCGGCCACCGGATGATCCTGGTCGGTGTGCAGCTTTCGACGTTGACGCCAGGCTGGATCTTCGAGGGCTGAGGGGCCCTACCAGGTCAGGTCGGCCAGCAGGCCGGCATAGACCTCGATCCCATCCCAGAGGTTGCCCAGCCGCAGGTTCTCGTTCTGGGCGTGCTGGTTGTCGTCGTAGTTGGCGATCGAGACGCCGACCATCGGGGCCTTCATCTGGTTGACGATCTCGGCCATGCCCGAGCTCGCGCCCGAGAACGGCAGGCGCAAGACGGGGTAGCCGATGGTGCGCCCAATGGAGGCCGCCACGGCCTTGGCCGCCGGTCCGTCCATCGGCGTTTCGGTGGCGATGGAGGCGCCCTCGTCCCACTCGATCCGCACGACCTTCGGATGGGCCATGCGAGTCGCCAGGTCCGGCGCGGCGCGCACGATGAACCAGCCCTGTTTGACGAGATAGGCCTCGGTCAGCTCACGCACGTGCGTCGGCGTTTCGCCGGGCGCCAGGCGGAAGTCGAAGGACGCCTCGGCCTCGGTCGCGATGGCGTTGGCGGCGTTGGGCCCTGTGTCGCCGCCGTGGATGGCGCGGACGTTCAACGTCGGGCCCATGTAACCGTCGGCGAGGCGTGGCGGGCCGACGTTGCGGCCGAGGCCCAGCGCCTGCTTCAGGCCCGTCTCGACATCCGGCAGCGCGGCCAGCGCCGCCTTGTCCGCCGCCGACACCGGCGCGACGTCGTCATAAATCCCCGGGATCAGGATCTTGCCCTCGTCGTCGCGCAGGCTGGAGACCAGGCCCGCGATCATCACGGTGGGCGACGGCGCCCAGCTCCCATAGTGCCCGTCATGCAGCGGTTTCATCGGGCCATAGACGGTCGCCTTGAAGCCCGTGATCCCGCGGTTGCCGAAGTTGATCTCCTGCTTGCCCGACTGGTGCATCGGCCCGTCGCCCATGATCAGCAGGTCGCCGCGCACGGTCTCGAGGTGCTTGGCGACCAGGGCGCCGAAGTGTGGGGAGCCCTGTTCCTCCTCACCCTCGTACAGCAGCTTGATGTTCACCGAGGGCTTGATGCCGGCGGCCTTCAGGGCGTCGAACGCCGAGATCAGCGCCTGGATCGAGCCCTTATCGTCGCCGGCCGAGCGGGCGAACAGCCGCCAGTCGGGATCCAGCGGGCCGGTCGCCGCCTGCCAGTCGACGGGCTTGGCCTCCGGCAGGGCGGTGCGCATCGAGGGCTCGAAGGGCGTCGAGATCCAGCCCTTCTGACCGATCGGCTGGCCGTCGTAATGGGCGTAGAAGGTGACGGTCCGCTTGGCGCCGGGGACCTGCAGCTCGGCGAACACCGAGGGCGGCGTCCCCGGCTCGGCGGTGAGCAGCTCGGTCTTGAACCCGCGCTTTTCCAGCAGGCCCTGGATGTAGGCAGCGTTCTTCTCGACGTCCGGCACGGTGGTCGCGACATTGGGCATGGCGAGCAGCGTCGAGAAGTCGGCGATGATCTGCTTCTCGTGCGCCTGGCGCCAGGCGCGCACCGCGGCCCTGGGAGACCCGGAATGCGGCGAGGTCGAATGCGGCGAGGCGGCGTTTGCCGCGCCCGCGGCTAGCGCCAGGGCGATCGCCGTCGCCGCAATCCTGTTTGCCCTCGACGCCATGATCATCCCCCGAACCCGCACCGCTATCTGAGGCCGCGCGCCGCCGTAGTCAAAATTCTGCAATTCCATTTCGCGGGCGCCGGCCTAGTACTTTGGTCGCATGACGCGGTTCTCTCTGATCCTGACGTGTCTCCTGCTCGCCGCGCCGGTGGCCGCTGGGCCGCGCAGGCCGCCGCCGGACCTCACGGGGCTATGGACCTCGACCTCGCTCACCGAGCTCGAACGGCCCAAGGCCTTCACCAGCCTGACGGTCTCCGACGCCGAAGCCGCGGCCTACGAGAAGCGGCGGCCCGACGAGTTCTCCAATCCGAAGGACGACGACGAGGTTGGCGCCCGCCGTTCCGAGGCCGATTTCTGGGATCCGGGCGCCAAGCTCGCCCGCATCGACGGCCAGGCGCGAACCTCGTGGATCGTCGACCCGACCGACGGCCGCTTGCCGTGGAGGCCTGAGGGCCAGGCGACGCGCCGGGCCGAGATCGCCGCCCACAGCGGCTTTGCCAATCCGGAGCAGCGTACGGCCTCCGAGCGCTGCCTGATCTCCGGCTGGGCCGGCGCCGGCCCGCCGATGATGAATGCGCCCTACGCCAACGAGTACCAGTTCGTGCAGACCAGGGACTCGGTCGTCATCGCGCTCGAGTCGGTCCACGACGCCCGCATCATCCGCATTGTGGCGCGGCCGGCCGGCGGGGTCGCGCCCGCCGCCTTGCATCTCCCGGCGAACCTGCGGCCCTGGCTGGGCGATTCCGTCGGCTGGTGGGAAGGCCGCACCCTGGTCGTCGAGACCACCAACTTCAACCCGGGCGACGCCTTGAAGCTCCCCACCAGCCTCTTCGTTTCCAAGGACGCCCGCGTCGTCGAGCGCTTCACCCGCCTGGGGCCGGACACGCTAAGCTACGACTTCACGGTCGATGACCCGGCGACCTACACGCGCCCCTGGCGCGCGGAGATGGTGTTCGTCGCCTCGAAGGGGCCGCTGCTCGAATACGCCTGTCACGAGGGCAATTACTCCATGTTCGGAATTCTGGCCGGGGCGCGTCACGAGGAGGCGGAGGCGACAAAGGCCCTGACGGCGAAATAGACCCTCTCACCCGCACCGCGCGGTCTGCTACCTAGGTTCGATGAAACGGCGATCGGCTCTTCTCGCGCTTCTTCTGGCCGCGGCCACGGCCGCGGGTCACGCCGCTACCGCCCAGGCGCTGCGCACCGCCGACGGCCGTTCGGACCTCTCCGGCGTCTGGACCAACGCCTCGATCACCAAGCTGACCCGCCCGCCGGGGATCACCCGCAGCGTCCTGAACGAGGCGCAGGCAAAGGCGCTGGCCAATCCGCAGGTCCGCCGCCTGGACGCCGACGCCAGGCCCACCGACGCGGACGAGGGTGCTCCGCCGCCCGGTGACCCCGGCGGCTACAACGCCTTTTGGCTCGATCCCGGGCGCAGCTACGGCCGGGTGAAGGGCGAATACCGCACCGCCTGGATCGTCGATCCACTGGACGGCCAGTTGCCGCTCACCACTGAGGGCGAGGCGCTGGTCGCCAAGGCCGGCGCCTACCTGCGCGCCGCCGACACCCCGGCGAACCCTGAGAACCTGGAGCCCTGGGACCGCTGCATCATCTCCTCGCGCGGCTCCGGCGGGCCCGGGATGCTGAACAACATCTACAACTCCAACTATCAGATCGTGCAGACACCCGGCTTCGTGGCGATCGAGGTCGAGATGATCCACGACGTGCGCGCCGTGCCCGTCTTCGCCGACAAGGCCACGGCGCAGGCCGCGCACGGGCCCGCGGCCCTGCATCCCTGGCTGGGCGACTCCGTGGCCTGGTGGGAGGGCCCAACCCTGGTCATCGAGACGACCAATGTGAACGCCGAGCAGGGCCGCGCCGGCCCGATCTTCCTGACGCCGAAGGGCCGGGTGACCGAGCGCCTGACCCGCGCGTCGCGGGACCAGATCTTCTACGAGTTCCAGGTCGAGGACCCGACCTACTACACGAGGCCGTGGCGCGCCGAGATGAGCCTGACGAAAGGCAAGGACCGGCTCTACGAATACGCCTGCCACGAAGGCAACTACGCGCTGCCCGACATCATGCGCGGCGCGCGGGCCGGAGAGGCGAGGCGTGCGGCGGCGCCTTAGGGCCAGCCGGGCCTGCCTTGCCCGCGAAGCTCAGCTGTGCGCTTGACTGAACCGAGCGGCTTCAGGACCGTTCAGCTCACGTCAGGACAAGAGATCAAATCCATGAAGACGCCCATGCCGCGCCGGGTCGACGTGTCGGAAGTCACTGAGGTGTTCGTCGATGAGCTGCGGTTCCTCACCTTCGACGGCCACCAGTTGCGCATGGAGTTCGACGTCCTGCGCAAGGACGGCGGAGCGCCGGACGACGACAGCCGCGCGTGGACCTATACGGCCAGCCGCATCGTCATGTCCGCCCACGGCGTCCCGGCGTTGCTGGACCAGATGATGCGCCTGAGCCAGGCGTTGAGTCAGCGTGGCGAAGCAGGACCTGCGACGCCGGAGCCGGCGCTGCAGTGGAAGGGCGAGACGCCGAGCCGTCGCAATTAGGAACGTGGCGTTGGCCGGCCGCGCTGGCTGCAATCCGCCAGGCGGTGGAGCGCCGCCTCGACCAGCGGCCTCGCCTGCTCGCGATCCAGCTTGGCCAACTGCTCGAGCGACCGGGTCTTGCCGAGCTCGCCGGCCACCAGGAACCCCACGTAGTAGCCGAACCGAGGCGGGAGGCCGGCCGACAGCCGGCCGGAGCTGAACAGCGCGCTCAGATCCTTTTCATCCGTCGAATCCAGGCGCTGCGCCACGGCGCACACGGCCGCCGCGCGATCGGCCTCCACCTCGGGCCGGATCGGCTCAGGCACGGTCAGCAGCAGCTCGTCGTCGCTGGCGTGAGGATTGAGCTGCGACGCCACATAGACCGCCAGGCCCTCCTCCCAGAGGCTGCACCAGACCGCCTCGCAGTCGTGGAACGCCCGGGCGTGGTAGATGTGGAACAGCTCGTGGTGGAAGAACGGCTGGATGTCATGGCCGGCATGGATGCGCGCGATCACGTCGGCCCCGAACAGCAGGCGCGAGCCCTGCGGCAGGTCCCGCGTGCCGCCGTCGAACTCACCCAGGCTGTGGACCAGGTAAACCGGCGGATAGCCGGTCATGGGGCCAAAGCGCGCCTCGAAACTGGCGATGGCCGGCTGGAACATGCCGGAAAATCTGTGGCTGACGTCCTCGATGCCGGCCCGGGCGGCCGGGAAGGCCGCCAGGCTCTTCAACAGCCGCGCCCGATAGCGCTCCGCGCCCTCGGGGCTCTTGAACCGCGCGGGATCGTAGAAGCCCGGCAGCACCGTCGCGAACGCCGCGTCGAAGGCCTCGACGCGCTCCGCCTCGGGCATGGCGGCCGTGCGCTCCCACGCGGCGGCGAAGGCCGGCGTCAGGTCGACGAGCTCCAGATGGGATGAGGCCTTCGGCGTCGCGGCAGCCGGGGCGGCGGCCAGCGCCAAGGCGCAGGCGAGATGGGCCAGGATTCGCATCGGGGGATTTTAGACGCGCGGCCCCGGCGGACAACGTCGCTGCACGCCAGCCCCGCCTGGAGTTGTAATGAATCAGGCCCATGCGCATCTTGGGCGTCGACAGAGGGCGAACCCCAGATGCCGCGCGTGGAATTGGATCGACTTGTCTCTGCAAAGGCGGCGACGCATTTGCGGCGCTTCCGCCGGGACGTCGAGCGGCGGCTGGCGGGCCGGGTGACTCAGGTGGTCCTGTTCGGCTCCAGGGCCCGCGGCGACGCGACGAACCTTTCCGATTACGACGTCGCGGTGTTCGTCCAGGATCTGCGAGACCGACGCCTCATCGACCATGCGCTCGCGGACACGGCCTATGCCCACATCCTGGCTGGGGTGCATATCCGGCCCGTTTCGGTGCCGGCAGATTTTCTCGAGATCGACGCACAACGGAACCTTGCGCGCGAGATCGAGCGCGAAGGCGTCCTCGTGGCATGAGCCGCCAGCCGCATCCGCCCAAGAAGAAGCATACCAACAGGCCGCGTCCGGCGCCCGTCGTCCCCTTGACAGACACCGAGCGCGGCGCGCGAGCCCAGGAAGAATACGAGAAGGGCCTGATACATCTGATCGAGGCCGAGCGGATGGCGGCGTGGGGTCGCGCACCGAACTCCTGCGTCCACGCGGCCTACTACGCGATGCACCACGCCGCGAGGGCGGCCCTGTTCGCCACTGGGGGCGTCGGCGCGCGCAAGGACGTGCCGAAGAGCCACGAACACGTCCTCGAACACTTCGGCAAGCTCACTCAAAAGGAGCCGGCCGACCTTGGAGAGGCGGGCCGGTGGCTCAACCAGGCCAGGACCGACCGCATGGTCGCCGATTACGATCTGGTGAGAGGCGCGGTGGCTTTCGAGGCGACGGAAACGACCCGGCTCGCCCGGCGGTTCGTCGATGCCGTCGCGGCCAGGTGGGGCTTCTACGACAACGTCAGCGCCGAGTTGGACGACGAACCCTAGACGGATCCGGGTTCCCATTTCGTTCCGAACCGATTCCGCGCTAGTGTCCTGCGGTGACTCTCCCGCCCACGACCCTCGATCTCGCCCCGGCGCTCGTCGTCCTGCCCGGTCCGCGCGCGGCGGTGGCGGATGCGGCCCAAGCGCAGGCGCTGCGCACGCCCGACGCGCGGGACCTTTTCGAGCAGGCGCCGGTCCTGGTGGCCCATGCAGCGATGACGGCGCGGCGGCTGGGGCTCCACGTCCCGCCGCGATCCCCGCGGATCTTCGACGCCCTGGAGTTGTTCGCCTTCGTGCGGCCGGCGCGATTCTGCGCGCCCTCGGCGGCGGGGCTGGCCCAGGCCTTGGGGATGGCCGAGCCCAAGGGCGCGATGGCGCAGGCGCAGGCGCTGCGCGCCGCCTGCGGGGTGCTGCTGGATGAACTGGCGACCTCGCCGGAGCCCAGCCGCGAGGAGGCGCTGGCGGTGGCCGAGACCCTGGCGCGGGGTGGTTGGCCCTGGGGCTCGGCGGTGGTCGGCGCCCTGCGCTCGCAGCCTGTGGGGAACATGTTCCGCACCTCCGGGCTCGACGCCTGGTCGCGGCTCTCCGAATGGGAAGGCGAGGCGCCGCCGGGTGAGGCGGGCTCAAAGCCGATCGCGCCGGAGGACGCCGCCGGGCGGCTGCGCGAACTCCTGGCCCGCTCGGGCCTCGACGAGGCTCGCCCCGCCCAGGCAGAGTTCGCCGGCGAGGCCGCCTTCGCCTTCCAGCCGCGGGAGAAAGAGGGCGAGCCGCGGATGATGCTGGCCGAGGCCGGCACCGGAATCGGCAAGACGCTCGCCTACCTCGCGCCGGCGTCGCTGTGGGCGGAGGCCAACGGCCCCGCGGTCTGGGTCTCGACCTATACGCGGGCCCTGCAGCGGCAGATCGAGCGGGAGAGCCATTCGATCTATCCCGACCCGAAGCTGCGCGCGAAGAAGGCCGTGGTCCGCAAAGGCCGCGAGAACTACCTTTGCCTGCTGAATTTCCAGGAGCAGGTGAACGCGGCCCAGTTGGGCGGCGGCGACCTGGTCGGCATGGGGCTGGCGGCGCGCTGGGTGCGCGCGACCCGCGACGGCGACATGACTGGCGGCGACTTCCCGGCCTGGCTGCCGGGGCTGTTCTCGGTGGGGCCGGCCAGCCAGGCGAGCCCCGGCAACCTCGTCGACCGGCGGGGGGAATGCATCCACGCCGGCTGCCAGCATTATCGGACCTGTTTCGTTGAGAAGGCGATCCGCGGCTCGCGGCGCGCCGACATCGTCATCGCCAACCATGCCCTGGTGCTGACCCAGGCGGCGTTCGACGGCGCCCGCGCCGCGCGGGGCTCGAAGGCTGACGGGGAGACGACCCAGCTCAAGCGCATCGTCTTCGACGAGGGCCACCACCTGTTCGACGCCGCCGACAGCGCCTTCTCCGCCGCGCTCTCGGGCGCGGAGGCCGCGGAGCTGCGCCGCTGGATCCGCGGGCCCGAAGGGCGCGGCCGCCGCGGCCGGGGGCTGGAGGCGCGGCTGATGGAGGTGCTGGGCGACCACGAGGACGCGAGGGTCGCGCTGCTCGAAGCGACCAAGGCGGCTGCCGCCTTGCCGGGCGAGGGCTGGTCCGGCCGCATCGCCCCGCCCAACGGCGAGGTGAACCCGATCGGGCCGGTGGAGAGCTTCTTGGTCGCCGTTCTGGAGCAGCTTCGCGCGCGGGCCGCGCCGAGCGAGGTCGGGATGGAATGCGCCGCGCGTCCGGCGCTCGACCTGGTCCGCGAGACCGCGCGCGCGGCGGCGGCGGGCCTCGCCAAGGTGGAGGCGCCGCTGGTGGCCTTGGCCCGGCAGCTCGAGGACGTGCTCGACGAGGAGGCCTCGACGCTGGCGACCGCCGACCGGGCTCGTATCGAAGGGGCTTTGCGGGGGCTCGATCGGCGCGCGCGGATGACGCTGCCGGCCTGGCGCTCGATGCTACGGGCCATCGACGAGGACGCCGAGGACGATCCGGACTTCGTCGACTGGTTCGACGCCACTTTCCTTTACGGCCGGGTGGTCGACGCCGCCTGCCGCCGCCACTGGGTCGACCCGACTGAGCCCCTGACCAACGCTGTCATCGCGCCGGCGCATGGGGTGCTGGTGACCTCGGCGACGCTCGCCGACGCGACGCTGGACGACCCGTTCGCGCTGGCCGAAATGCGCACCGGCGCCGCGCGCCTGCCCGACCGGCCGAAGACGCTCAAGCTCGCCTCGCCCTTCGACTATGCGAACCAGGCGCGCTGCTTCGTGGTCACCGATGTCGGCCGCGACGACCCGCGCCAGGTGGCGGCGGCCATGCGCGAGCTGTTCCTGGCGGCGGGCGGCGGCGGGCTCGGCCTCTTCACCGCCATCCGCCGCCTGCGCGCGGTGCATGAGAAGATCGCCGCCCCGCTGGCCGACCAGGGCATCGCCCTCTACGCCCAGCACGCCGACGGGCTGGAGGTGGGCGCGCTGGTCGACATCTTCCGCGCCGAGGAGGACGCCTGCCTGCTGGGCACCGACGCGGTGCGCGACGGCGTCGACGTGCCGGGCCGGTCGCTCCGCCTGCTGGTCTTCGACCGCATCCCGTGGCCCAGGCCCGACATCCTGCACAAGGCGCGGCGCACGCGCTTCGGCGGCAAGGGCTATGACGACGCCGTGGCCCGCGGCCGCATCGCCCAGGCCTTCGGCCGGCTGATCCGCCGCGCCGACGACAAGGGCTGCTTCGTCATGCTCGACGCCGCCGCGCCCACGCGCCTGTTCTCCGGCCTGCCGCCGGGCGTGGACTTGCAGCGCGTGGGGCTGGTCGAGGCCATCGAAGGCGTCGCGGCGTTCCTGGGGACGCAGAGCCCTGCTGGCGAGACGCGGGGCGACTAAGCGCGCGCTGGCGTCGCGCTATTTGTTCTTATTTTGTTCTTGATTCATCCGGGCGCGACAACTAAGCTTCCGGTCGCGGATCGGCTAAGCGCATATTCAGGATTGTGCGCCAAAGACGGTCCCCACGGTTCCTATCGGGGGGTGGGTCATGAATATCTTTCGACGTCTGGCGACATGGTTCGTTGCAGCTGTGCTGCTGGCGCCCGCGCCGGCTTTCGCCGATGTGTCGCACGCGGTTTTCAATGCCGAAGGCGTCTGGGCGATCGATGTGGATCACGGCGCCTGCGTCGCGAGCCGGACGCTGAAGGATGGCGCGACCTTTCTGCTTCGAGCTAAGGACGGCCAGATCACCTTCGGCCTGCTCGCCGATACCCCGGTGAAGACCGGGACGTCCGGACGACTGCAGACCGAGGCCTACGGCTTCGACTTCAAGCCGAGCTTCGGCGACGGCGGCAAGACGTTTTATTTCGATGGTGAATTCAGCGCCCGGGCCGTGGCCGCGCTTCGACTCGCAACCGAGGTGCGGCTCCTCGTCGATGGACGCCTTGTCGAAGCCATGCCCTTCGAGGGCACCGGTTTCGAACCCACCCTCGACGGCGTGATCGCCTGCTCGAAAGGCGCCGGCGGCTGGTGGGGCCAGGGTGTCGGCGCCCAGCCCGGCGACACCGGCCCACGGCCGGACCAGCCGACCGGCGAGATGGTTCTCAGCAAGCAGGGCATCTGGGGCGTCGCCGTCAGCGAGAGCCCCGGCATCTGCGTCGCCCAGGCCGCAGCGGATGAGCACACCCAGATCCAGGTTCTGGCGGCGTTGGGGGCTATGGGATTCGCGGTCGCGTCAGATGGCGATATGCCTCAGGGCCGCAAGGGGCGCGTCGAGACGGACGACTATGCCTTCGACTTCAAGGCGAAGTACGGCGGGGCCCGCTACATGAGCGCCGAGAAGCCCTTCGACAAGGCGGCCACTCTGGCTCTGCGCCGCGCGACCTGGCTGCGCATCAGCATCGATGGCAAGCCGCTGGTGGACGTCGACCTGCGAGACTCCGGCTTTATGGCGATGCTGGACTCGGTCGCGGCTTGCTCGCGGGGCCAGACGGGCTGGTGGGGCGCAGGCGCGAGGCGTCCACAGGGTTCATAGATATGCGGAGCGCCGCCGCGAGACCTTTCTCGCTCGTCGCTCCGGCATAAGCCGGAATGACGATCAAATGGGATCATCGGGTGGCCACAGGCATCTAACGCTGAATGTCCACTGATCCTAACCCAGCGCGCGCGCCAGCCCGGCCAGGATCATGCTCCAGCCGCCCTCGGTCTGCTTCACATACTCCTCGAAGACGCCTTCGTGGATGAGGGTGAGGAGGCAGCCGGCGCCGTCCGGGGCGAACTCCAGGGTGATCTTCGTGCGCGTGGGCTCGTAGGCCGGGACGGCGAAGTCGAAGACCAGGCGGCGCGGGCGGTCGATCTCCAGGTAGGTCCCGACGTGCTCGACGTCGCCCATGTCCGGCCGCCGGTCGGTGAAGGTGAAGCCGCCGCCGACGCGCGGGTCCGTCTCGGCCCTGATCATGGTCCCCGTCGGGGTCGCGAACAGGAACTTGCCCGCGACCTTCGGATTGAGCCAGGCGTCGAACACGCGCTCTGGCGAGGCGTCGTAGCGGTGTGTGGCGCGGACAGTGGCGGTCGTCTTGGTCATGTCTGCTCCTTCAGGGTCTCGTCCAGCCGTCCGAGCCGCCAGGCCCAGAGGCTGCGCTGGCCCTCGATCCAGTCGGCGGCCTCGTCGAGGCCGCCGGGGTTCAGTGTCAGGATGTGTTCGCGGCCCTCGCGCCGGCGATGCACCAGTTCGGCCCGCTCCAGCATGCGGATGTGCTTGGACACCGAGTTCAGGGAGATGGCGAAGGGCTTGGCGAGCTCGGTCACCCGCGCCTCGCCACCGGCCAGTCGCGCCAGGATCGCGCGGCGTGTCGGGTCGGCCAGGGCTGTGAGCGTGTCGTCGAGCATTATTCATCCGTATAGGTGAATATATAGGAACGCAAGCCACCGAACCTGCGTCGGGGTTCACTTCAGGCTGCGGCGGAGAGCTGTTCGAAGATGTCGGCCGGGAAGGGCGAGGCGTAGGGCGTGAGCGCGAGCCTGGCGCGCACGTCCTTCAGCGGCAGGTCCCACATCGCCTCCCAGTCGACGCCCAGCAACGGCGTCGTGCGCCGTCCATGGGTCCAGGCGGTCAGGATGGTCTGCAGCATCAGGGGTCCGCCCTCCGGCCGCTCGAAGGCCACGCGGGTCAGCGCCATGGCCAGGAACATCGCCGAGTAGTGATGGCCGAACTGGCCGAGTTGGAAGGCCGAGATCGCCACCTCGTGCAGAGCCGTCGTGCGATAGCCGCCGACGATGTGCCACAGGTCGTGGCACTGCAGGATACGGGCGTTGAGGTAGTCGAGCGGCGGTTGCAGCTTGTCGAGGCCGAGCGCCTCACGGTCCAGCACCTCCAGGTCGAAGCCGTTGTCGACGATCAATGCATGGAACTGGGCGCCCAGCGAGCCGGCCGGACAGCGCGCCAGGACCTCAAGGCTGAACCTCTTCGGATAGCCCTGCGCGGCCGCCGCCTTGACCCCCGGAAACGCCAGCGCCGTGCGGCCGACGCGGACTGGCAGGCCTGGCGAAACGAGGCCGGTCAACGCCGCGGTCTTGGTGGTCAGGTTGGCGGCCTCGAGTCTGGAACGAGGCTCCTGCAGCAATTCCCATAGCGCCGTCCAGAAAGGGCGCGGAATGATCTCCGGCTTCTGCGCCCGGCTGATCGGCACGGGCGGGCCGCCGACGGCCTCGCCGAGATAGCCTTCCGCCGCCTCGTCGTAGATCCAGCCGATCCGTTCCGGCGCGGCGGCCGCGGCATGCAGCCAGAGCGCGGCCATCGCCTTCAGGTCGGACGGCTGCGGATTGGCCTTCAACCGGACGGCGAGCGCGCGGACGGCGCCCTCTTCGTCAGCCCCAGCCTGGGCCAGGGCTTCGAACCCGACCCGCTCTTCGTCGCCTCCCACCACGGCGCGAACGAAGCCTAGCCGGCCGCCGGCAGGGCGACCGCGGCGACTCTCATACGGCGCATGTCGAATCTCCGTCCCAAGGGCGCGATGGGACGCCGTGACTATTGCCGGCTTGTTTCAAGTTTCCCCGGGCGGCCGATGATCTCGCCCGAAATTCGGCTCGGCGCTTTCCTGGCCCGCGGCGATGATGCCCCGGCGGATCTCCCGCGTGCGCGAGAAGAGGTCGAACAGCTTGTCGCCCTCGCCCCAGCGGATCGCGCGCGACAGGGCTTGAAGATCCTCGGTGAAGCGGCCCAGCACTTCCAGCACCGCGTCCTTGTTCGACAGGAAGACGTCGCGCCACATGGTGGGGTCGGAGGCCGCAATACGGGTGAAGTCGCGGAAGCCGCCGGCCGAGTACTTCATCACCTCGCCGCGGGTGACGCCTTCCAGGTCGGCGGCGGTGCCGACGATGTTGTAAGCGATCAGGTGGGGCAGGTGGCTGGTGACGGCCAGCACCAGGTCGTGGTGGCGGTCGTCCATCAACTCGACGTTGGAACCGAGGGCTGTCCAGAATTCGGTGAGCCGCTCGACCGCGTCCTGGTAGGGCGTATCGGTGCGTGGCTGCGGCGTCAGGATCACCCAGCGGTTCTGGAAGAGCTCGGCAAAGCCCGCGTCGGGCCCGGACTGCTCGGTGCCGGCGATCGGGTGGCCGGGGACGACGAAGCAGCTTTCCGGCAGCGCCTTCGCCAGAGCCTCGCCCACCGCGGCCTTCACCGAGCCGACGTCGGTGATCGTGGCGCCCGGCTTCAGCGCCGGGGCCGCCTCGCGCGCGGCCTCGGCCATGGCCATGACAGGAACGGCGAGGACGACGAGGTCGGCGCCGCGCACCGCCTCGGCTGCGTCTCCCGTGACCTGGTCGGCGAAGCCCAGGGCCGCGATCCGCTCGCGCACGGCGGCGGAGGCGTCGGCGACGCTGACCTCCCCGACGGCGCCGGCGGCGCGCGCCGCGTGGATCACCGACGAGCCGATCAGGCCACAGCCGATCACCGCCATCTTCGCATAGACCGGCCCAGTCATGAGGCGGGCTTGGCGGCCATGAACTCAGCAAGCGCGTCCACCAGGGCGCGATTGTGCGCCTCCAGCCCGATGGTGATGCGCAGGTGGTCGGTCAGGCCGTAGTTGCCGAGCTGGCGCAGCAGCAGGCCGCGTGCGGAGAGGAAGGCGTCGGCCTCGGCGGCGGTCCGTCCCGGGGTCTTCGGGAAGCCGACGAGGATGAAGTTCGCGGCCGAGGGGCCGACCACGTCGAGGCCGAGGCCCGCGATCTGCTGGTGCAGCCAGGGCCGCCAGGTCTCGACCAACGCCAGCGAGGCCTTCTGGAAGTCCTCATCGCCGAGCGCCGCGACCGCCGCGCGTTGCGCCGGGATCGAGGTGTTGAACGGCAGGCGGATGCGGTCGATCGCCTGGGCGATCTCCAGCGGCGCATAGCCCCAGCCGATGCGCAGCGCGGCCAGGCCGTGCAGCTTGGAGAAGGTGTGGGTGACCACGACGTTGGCGGCGCCGCGCGCCAGGTCGAGGCCGTCGTCGAAGGCCGGGTCCAGGGCGAATTCGCCATAGGCCCCGTCGAGCACCAGCACCACGCTGGGCGGCAGGGCGTCGTGTAGCCGGCGCACCTCCGAGAATGGGATCCAGGTGCCGGTTGGATTGCCGGGGTTGGCCAGGAAGATCAGCCGGGTGCGGTCGTCGACGCACTTCAGCAACTCGTCGACGTCGATGCGGAAGTCGGGCTCGGGCGCGCGGCGCACCTGCGCCTGCACCGCATAGGCGCCGATGGCGAAGGCCGCGAACCCGTACTCGCCCTGGACGATGTTGTCGCCGGGCTCGAGGAAGGTGGTGTTGAGGAGCTGGAACACTTCGTCCGAACCGCAGCCGAAGATCAGCCGCTCGGGCTCCAGCCGGTAGCGCTCGGCGATCGCCGCGCGGACGATCGAGGCGCGCGGGTCGGGATAGATATGCAATGACCGCTCGGCGCTTTCGTAGGCCTCCTGCGCCAGCGGGCTCGAGCCCAGCGCGTTCTCGTTGGCCGACAGCTTGATCGGCTGAGCGATGCCCGCGGCCGTGGCCTTGCCCGGCACATAGGCGTGGATGTCCATGATCCCAGGCTTCGGGAGAGGCCGCGCGGCGGCGGCGCGATCGAGCGGAGGAGCTTCTTCGGACATGACAACGCAGGCGTGATGTGAAGCCGGACGACGCGCCCGGCAGGGAGGCCCGCGCCTCTTACACGTCCAGCGGCGCCGGCGCAGCCCCGATCACGCCGGAAAGCCCGCCCGGCGCGCGGGCGAGGCGCGCGTCGTCGGCCTGGTAGAAGCCCGACAGCATGAAGAGCTTCAGCCCGCCGGTCTCGACCAGCAGGGTCGCGGCCACGCCGTCACGGCCTAGCGCCTCCTCGACGGCGGCGGCCGATCCCTTGGCGTCGGTCACCCAGTAGGTGCGGTCGTCGCCGGTCGGCTCGACCTCGACCTCGGCCACAGCCAGGGCGGAGAGCGGCCCCCAGGCCGCGAGGCAGGGCAGGGCGGCGAACACCTTCAGCTTCGGCTCGGCCAGCAACCGGCCCCACCAGGCGCTGTCGGGACCGAGCGTGCAGACGGCGACGCCGCCCTGTGTCTTGGCGGCGGCCAGCGCATCCTCCGGCTTGGCGGCCTGGCGCAGCGGCGGGGCGGCCCCGAAACGCAGCCGGGCCAGTTCCACGGCGCGCGCGGGGTCGCGCCCGCCCCAGACGCTGAGATGGAAAGGCCCTTGGGTCGCCAGGCTGTCGCCGATCAGTTCGCGCCAGATCCGCACGATGAGCGCGGGCGAGGAGCCGTTGCGGTTCGCAAGCAGCTTGCGCAGCAGCATGGCTTCGCGCCCCGGGCGCAGGCCGAAGCGGCCGGCGTCGCCCGCGGCGGCCTTGGCGGCGGCGACGTCGTGGGCGATCCGGGCCCGCTCGCCGACCAGGCGGAGGATCTCGGCGTCGATGGCGTCGATCCGCTGGCGGACCTCTTCCAGCGACGGCGCCGTTCCAGATGCCTTGCCTTGGACCTGTGGGGCCTCGGCCATTTTCTCCCCCAAAGCGAGGGATGCGACCTAAGTCATTGCGGCGGGGCGCGCAATAGGGCCGCTCGCCGCAATAAAGTTGCAGGCGAAACGAGGTCCGTCGCCGCACTCGCCGGTCATCGTCAGACCGCATCCGCCAACCGCGGCGATGTTCAGCAACTCAACCGCCTTCGCGCGCCGCTGGCCTCGGTCGTGGTCACCGACCGCAACCTGTACAGAGGGACGCGGCCGCCGGGGCGACCGATCCGCAGACCGTCTCGATCGGAACCTGGGGCTAGGCCGCTTGCGGCCGCACGCGGCGGCGGCGCAGGGCGTAGCCGAGCGCGCCGAAACCCGCCAGCATCATCATCCAGGTCGAGGGTTCGGGAATCGTCGCCGTGGCGTTCACCCCGTCAAACTGATCGACGAGGAACCGGGTCCCGTCCGTCACACGCACGCCATAGGTAAGCGTGCCGGGCCCGTGCAGATCGCCGTCGCCCCACAGATCAACCGCGTATCCGCCCGCGACATTGAACGCCAGGCCGAAGACGTCGACGAAGGTTCCGGCGAACGGGAAGGCGCAGTCGATCGGCGACCCGTTAGGGAAGAACAGATTATTGTAGGTGAACGCGTTGGACCCAAAGTCGTAGAAGCTGAGGCTGGTCGGGACCAACGGGTCGAAAATCGCGTCCCGCTCGTTCGCCGGGCTGATCGGTATCAAGCCGGTGATCGCGGCGTTGTTGATGCCGTCGGCGGTGTCGGAGAACGTCCCGCTGATGCCGGTGATGCTGTAAGCGCCCACCGGGTCGGCGCGGCAGGCGTTCTGGCCGGGCTGGCCGCACAACGGGTTCGGGTCGGCGGGCGAGACGTTGGGCGTCGCCGTGAAGAATCCGTTGCCGCTGACGCCGAGTCCGTTGCTGAAGCCGAAAGTGATCACTGCCGCGTCGGCTTGCGCCGCAAACGCCAGCGCCGCCACCACGCCAAAAACCGGAATCCTGATCTTCATCGAACAGCCCTCGAATACGCTTAATGAACAGTTAAATAGTTAACGCTCACAAATGAGATCACTCCGCAACCTCCAAATGCCGCCGGCTGCTTCGCAGCCTCGATCAGTCAGCTATCGGTTAACTTGAGTTAGGATTTTTCGCGCCGGGCGACGCGAACTGGGACGCGATGTCAGGCCGCGGCAGCGTCCGCGCCGGCGGCGCCGCTTTCGCCCAGGGCCTGCTGTAGGGCGGCCAGCAGGTGCTCGGGCTTCATCGGCTTTTCGACCACGCCGTTCATGCCGGCGGCGAGATAGGCTTCGGCGTCCTCCGGCTCGGCGTTGGCGGTGAGCGCGATGATCGGCACCGCGCCGGGCTGGCCGGGCAGGGTGCGGATGGCGCGCGCGGCGGCGACGCCATCCATCACCGGCATCTTGATGTCCATCAAGATCAGGTCGAAGCGGCCGCCCTTGGCGGCTTCCACCGCCTCGGCGCCGTCGTTGGCGCTCTCGCAGGTGCAGTCGAACATCTCGCAGAGCGCCTGGGCGACCATGCGGTTGGTGGCGTTGTCGTCGACGACCAGGATGTGGACGGTCCGCTCGGCGGCTTGCAGCGCCTCGACCGGGGCGGCTTCGGCCGCCGGCAGGGTCACCTCGAAGATCACGGTTTCCGCGGCGCCGCCGGCGCCTTCGCTGCGCAACGTCCCGCCCATGCCGTCGACGACCTGGCGGGCGAGCACCACGCCGATCGCGACCTCCAGGCCGAAGCGGCCCTCGACCTCGCGCACGCGGGCTTCAAGGTCCTGGGATTCCCAGGCCGGATCGCGGGCGCCTCGCACGCGGCCTTCCATGCGAATTCCGTCCGGGCCGGCGACGGTGCGGACACTGGCTTCCACTGCTCCGCGGCGCATGCTGGCCACCGCCTCGCCGACGAAGCCGTCGAACACCTGCAGCAGGCGACCGCGGTCGCCGACCGCGCAGGCTTCGGGGTCGCCGTCGTAAGAGACCAGCAGGGTCACGCCGCTGGCCTGCGCCTGCGGCTGCCAGCGGCTGTGGACGTCGTCGACCAGCTCGCGAAGACGCAAGGGCGCGGGATCGAGCGTCAGACCCTCGAGCGTCACGGTGCGCAGGTCTCGCGCCAGGCCCATCAAGTGGCGGACGCCCGTCGCGGCTTCGGCGACGCCGCTGACGCAGGCCTCCGCGTCCGGTGTCAGGCGCTGGCGGGAAAGCTGTTCGCTAAGCGCCAGCACACCGTCCATCTGCTGACAGATTTCGGTGATCACTCGGTCGAAGAAGAACGCGGACAAGGACATGAACAGCCGAAGGTTGTGGCGCGTAGCGTCATGCCACCTTGGGGCAAAGCGCTTGCGGATAGGTTAAATGACAACGCTGACATATCGGCCGTCATAAAACCCGCCGCCCTGCGTCCGCCGCCCGGCCTTCCGCATCAGGCGCCGATCACGCATATGGGGGCGATGATCGACCCAAAGGCCGAGCGGGCGGCCGGCGCCCTCGTGCTGTTCTCGGGCGGGCAGGACTCCAGCGTCTGCCTGGCCTGGGCGCTTGAGCGCTATGCGCGCGTCGAGACGGTCGGTTTCGACTACGGCCAGCGCCACGCCGTCGAGCTGGAGGCTCGGGCCACCGTGCGGTCGCGGATCGCCGAGCGGTTTCCCCAGTGGGCGCCGCGTCTGGGCGAGGACCATGTGCTGGAGATGCGCGGCTTCGGGGAGGTCGCGCAGTCGGCGCTGACCGCCGACCGCGCGATCGAGATGACCGCCAAGGGCCTGCCCTCGACCTTCGTGCCCGGCCGCAACCTGGTCTTCTTCGCCTATGCCGCCGCGCTCGCCGACCGGCGGGGATTGAGGAGCCTGGTCGGCGGCATGTGCGAGACCGACTTCTCCGGCTATCCGGATTGCCGCCGCGATACGCTGGACGCCATGCAGGGCGCGCTCAACCTCGGCATGGCGCAGGATTTCGCCATCGAGACTCCGCTCATGTGGCTGACCAAGGCCGAGACGTGGGCGCTCGCCAAGGGGCTGGGCGGCGAGGACCTGGTGCGGGTGATCGTCGAGGACAGCCACACCTGCTACTTGGGGGAACGTGAGGCGCTGCACCCGTGGGGTCGCGGTTGCGGCGCCTGCCCGGCCTGCGAACTGCGCATCCGCGGCTGGGAGGGCTGGGTGGCCCAGGACCGCCCGGTGCTGCGGCCCCCCGTGCTGCCATGAGCTACGCGGTCAAGGAGATCTTCCTGACCCTGCAGGGCGAAGGCGGCCAGGCGGGCCGTCCGGCGGTGTTCTGCCGGTTCGCCGGCTGCAACCTCTGGTCCGGACGCGAGGCGGACCGGGCCGACGCGGTCTGCACATTCTGCGACACCGATTTCGTGGGCATGGATGGCCCGGGCGGCGGCCGGTTCGCCACGGCGGACGATCTGGCCGAAGCGGTCGAGGCGACCTGGCAGGGCGGGCCGGACAACCGCCTGGTGGTGCTGACGGGTGGCGAACCCTTGCTGCAGCTTGACGAGCCGCTGGTGGCGGCCTTGCACGAGCGCGGCTTCTCGCTGGCTCTGGAGACCAACGGTACGATCGCAGCTCCGCCCGGCGTCGACTGGATCTGCGTCAGCCCCAAGGCCGACGCGGCGCTGGCCCAGACCCGCGGCCATGAGCTGAAGCTGGTTTATCCGCAAGCAGGCGTCGACCCGGCCCGCTTCGAGGGCCTGGCGTTCGAGCGGTTCCTGCTGCAGCCCATGGACGGTCCGGCGCTTGCGGAGAATACGCAGGCCGCCATCGCCTATTGCCTTGCCCATCCCCGCTGGCGTTTAAGCGTCCAGACCCACAAGTACCTCGGCATCGCCTGAGATTTCACGAGGCGCCGCGCCGCGGCCCGCAAAGACCAGATGAGCTCCAGCATTTTCGAGATCACCAAGGCCGCGACCTTCGACGCGGCGCATCACCTGCCGGCCGGACCGGCCGGGCCCTACACGCGCCTGCACGGCCACTCCTTCCGCGTCGAGGCGACCGTGCGCGGCGAAGCGCAGGGCGCCATCGGCTGGGTCGCGGATCTGGGTGAGCTGGATCGCCGGCTGCGCGCCGTGGCCGCCGAACTGGACCATGGCCTGTTGAACGAGAAGCCGGGTCTGGAAAGTCCGACGCTGGAGCATATCTGCCTGTGGTTCGCCGAGCGGCTGAAGCCGGACTTCCCAGGCCTGTCGCGGATCGTGGTCTCGCGGCCGACGGTGGGCGAAAGCTGCGCGTTGAACTTCGGCTAGCCGCCGGACCGGTCATCCTTCCTGCCGCCCGGTATCACGGCGCCGGCCGCCGCGCCCGCGCCGTGAGCGGTGGCTCCCACCGCCTTGGCCGTTAGGCCGACCGCCGCGCCCGCGACGCCAACCGCTGCGCCGCCCACGGCTCCCGCCGCGCCCACGGCCAGACACCCCGACAGAAGCGGGAGCACCGCGCAGAACGCGGCGGAGAAGGCGACGGCTCGAAACGGCATCTGGAAAACTCTCCGGCGACGACGGCATGCTGCCGCGCAATCGGCGTCGAAAGAAGGCCGCTTAGCTGTCGTCGCCTGCGGCCGATTGCTGCGTTCCGTCACCCTGGCGCCGCCAAGGGCCCTGGAAGTCGGAATCGGCGCGGCGGCGGCGGTCGGGGCCGAAATAGTCGCCCGTCCGCACATAGGGCCGCGGATGCTCGACGACGCGGTCGAGGCGTTCGATAACCCCGCGCGCGGTCAGGGGCTTGGCCAGGAACTCGTTCACCCCGGCGTTGCGGGCCTCTTGCACGCGCGTCATGGTCGAATGCCCCGTGATCATGATGACCGGGCACATCTGGTTGGGGCTGTCGGGCGAGTTGCGCAGCAGGCGCACGAAGTCGATCCCGTCCATCGGCTGCATGGACAGGTCCGTCATGACGATGTCGACAGGGTGGTTCTTCATCATCTGCAGGCCCTGCGCGCCATCGCTGGCTTCGTAGAGCTGACGCACGCCGAGCGCTCGCAGGATTTCGCTCAGCAACAACCGCATGTGGTGGTTGTCGTCGACGAGCAGGATTTTCAGCAACTCGTATCGCAAGGCGTCCATCGTCCCTTCTGGCCGGCGCGGCCCTTTTCTGGGCTCGAGTCGGCGTCCGCGAGGGTGCGGCTGATTACGTCGCGGCAACCTAGACGGTCAACGCCAAATTACGGCGTTCCGGTTAACAGCTAACTGACTGTCGAGCCTGAATAATCCTGAATGCCCGTCAGGCATGTGTCCGAGCGTCGCAGCCACCCCGCGGATTTGCGCGATGGACCTCAGCTCAGGCCGGTCTGGCCTCTGTGGCGCAGGTAGGCGTCGGCCAGCACACAGGCGACCATCGCCTCGACGACCGGCACGGCGCGAATGCCGACGCAGGGATCGTGACGGCCCTTGGTGCGCAGCTCGATCTCCTCGCCGGCCTCGTTGAGGCTGCGCCGCGGCGTGAGGATCGAGGAGGTCGGCTTGAAGGCGACGCGCGCGGTCACCGGTTGGCCGGTCGAGATGCCGCCCAGGACGCCGCCGGCGCTGTTGGACAGGAACTTGGGGCCGTCATTGCCCCCCTTGCCGTCATTGGCGCGCATCTCGTCGGCGTTCTCCTCGCCGGTGAGCGCCGCGGCCGCGAAACCGGCGCCGATCTCCACGCCCTTGGCGGCGTTGATCGACATCAGCGCGCCAGCCAGTTCGGCGTCGAGCTTGCCGTAGATCGGCGCGCCCCAGCCGGCCGGGACGCCGACGGCCTCGACCGCGACGATGGCCCCGGTCGACGAGCCGGCCTTTCGGATGGTCTCCAGATGCTCTTCCCAGACCGGAACCATGTCCGGGTCGGGGCACCAGAAGGGGTTGGTTTCGGTCTGGCTGAAGTCGATGCGGTCGGGCGCGACGGCATGGGGGCCGATCTGCACGACCGCGCCGCGGATCGTGACGCCCGGCAGGATCAGGCGGGCCACGGCCCCGGCCGCCACCCGGGCCGCCGTCTCGCGCGCCGACTGGCGCCCGCCGCCGCGATAGTCGCGCACGCCGTATTTCGCGAAGTAGCTGTAGTCGGCATGGCCAGGGCGGAAGGCCGTGGCGATCTCGGAATAGTCGCGGCTGCGTTGGTCGACGTTGTCGATGACCATGGAGATCGGCGTGCCGGTGGTCACCTGCTGCGGCCGGCGCTCGTCGGAGAACACGCCGGACAGGATGCGCACTGCGTCGGGCTCCTGGCGCTGGGTGACGAACTTGCCCTGGCCCGGGCGGCGCTTCTCCAGCCAAATCTGCACGTCGGCCTCGCTGAGCGGGATGCCGGGCGGGCACCCGTCGACGACGCAGCCCAGCGCCGGCCCGTGGCTCTCGCCCCAGGTCGTCACGCGGAACAGGTGGCCGAACGTATTGTGCGACATGGCCGGGCTTGTAGCGGCTTCGCTGCGTCAGACCAACCTAGGGCCGGCCGAGCGTCTTGCTGAAGAAGACGATGGCCGCCTCCAGCGCCTTCACGTGGGTTGGGCCCTGCGGCACGGCGGACTGGCAGATCGTCAGGTTCGTGCGGCCTTCCGGACTGCAGGCGGAAATGAAATCGTAGTGGCCGACGCCGGGCAGGACGGTGAGCTGGGCGCGCGGAATGGCTCGCGCCGCAGCCCCGCCGTTGGTGTTCGGGGCCGCGACCGCGTCGGCCTGGCCCAGCACGATGGCGACCGGGGTGTCGATGGCGTTGAGGCTGGCCGGGTCGAGGGCTTGGACGAAGGCGGGCGCCATCGCGAATACGGCGCCGACCCCGCGGATCGAGCGGTCGTCGCCGGCGCGGGCTGCGTCGGCCGCAAGCTCCGGGGCGGTCAGAGCCTCGGCGGCCTGCTCGGCGGTCACCGGGAACTCCGGCTGCGGCTTGCACATGGCGTCGTCGGGGCGCGCCGAGCAGAAGCTGCGGAACCGCGCCGGATCGACCCGCGCGCCCGCGGCGACCAGGGCGTTGAACCCGCCGGTCGCGAAGCCCGCGACGCCGAGGCGGCGCGTGTCCATGTGCGGCCCGATGATCGGATCGGCCTTCGCCCGCTCCAGCGCCGCCTCCAGATCACCCACTCTGTCCCAGATCAGGGCCGCGCCGGGGACGGTCATGGCGTCGGCGCCATTGTTGCCCGGATGGTCCACGGCGATCACCACAAAGCCCTGCTGCGCCAGCACCGTGGTGAACCACGCCATCATCCGCGCCGTACCGCCGTAGCCGTGGGAGAACAGGATCACCGGCCGGGGCCTGGCGTCGGCGAAAGCGGCGTCGGGGGCGGCCTCGCCGACATAGAACAGCGGCCGCCCGGGCGGTCCGATGTCCAGAGTCCGTTCAATCGAGCCCTCGGCTGCGGGATACCAGACGGTGACCCGCACCGTGGATCGGTGCTTGGCGTCGCGCAGCGCGGCCGTGGGATTGGTCGCCTCCAGGTGACGCTCGCCGACCGGGCTCGCGGCGTTGGCGGCGCTCGCCAGGCAAAGCAGGCCCGCCGCCACAGCCAGGACTTTTGTGATGCGCATCGTCGGCGGGCCCCCTCGAATCGTCGCGCAGACCCTAGGCGAGCCGCGGTCCGCGCGCCGCCGCAATCGGCGTCACGGCGCACCCAGCGTGCGCTTGAAGAAGCCCAGCGCCATGTCGATGGCCGCCTGATGGCTCTGATCCTGGTCGACCTTGGCGGTGCAGATCGGCACGGTCGCCTTGCCGGCCGCGGTGCAGGTCGACAGGAAGTCGTAGTGGCCGACGCCCGGCAGCACCTTCAGCTCGGCGTGCGGGATCGCCTTGGCGGCGACCAGGCCATTGGTGGCCGGCGGCGCGACAGGATCCGCGTCGCCCAGGATGATCGCGACCGGGACCTTCATCTGCGCCAGCTTCTCCGGCGGCAGGGCCTGGACGATGGCCGGGGCGATGGCGAAGGCGGCCCGGACGCCCAGGATCGTATGGTCATCGCCGGCGTGGGCGGCTTCCGCGGCAAGCTCGGGCGAGGCCAGCGCCTTCTGCGCGTCGTCCATCGTCAGCGCGAACTCCTTCTGCGGGGCGCAGACGCCATCGCTGGGGTTGGCGCGGCAAAAGGCCAGGAGCCGGCTCATGTCGACCTTCGCGCCGGCGCTGATCAGGGCTGTGAAGCCGCCGGCCGAGAAGCCGGAGACGCCGAGCCGCCCGACGTCCATGTGCGGGCCGATCACAGGGTCGGCCCTGGCGGCGTCCAGCGCCGCGCGCAGATCCTGCGCCCGGTCCCACGACAGGATCGCGCCGGGCGCCGTCATCTTGTCGAGGCCGTTGTTGCCAGGGTGGTCGACGGCGACCACCACATAGCCGGCGCGGGCCAGGGGCACGCCGAACCAGCCCATCATCCGCGCCGTTCCGCCGAAGCCGTGGGAGAACAGGATCACCGGACGCGGCTTGGTGTCGGCAAAGGCCGCGTCCTGCGCCACCGCGCCGACGGTGAACAGCGGCTTGCCCGTCGGCCCGAGGTCGATGCGTTCCTCTTTCGCGTTCGCCGCGGCCGGATACCAGACCGTGACCCGGACCGCGGGTCGATGCTCTGCATCGCGCAGGGCGGCTGTGGCGTCGGTCGTGGTCAGGTGGCGCTCGCCGACCGGGCCGGCGTGCGCGGCGGCGGCGAGCGACGAAGCGGCCGCGGCGAGGACGAGGATCTTCGGGAAGTTCGGCATCGGCGGCTCCAGCCGGATTTGACCGGATCGCTTCTAGGGCAGGGCCCGCGACGCCGCCGCTTAATTCGCCGTCATGCCGCCCAGGCGGCGGTGAAGCGGCGCAGCAGGTTGCGGGCCGCCGAATTGGCCTGGCCCTCCCTGGGCGCGAGCCGCAGGAAGAGGTGGCCCTGGCGGTGCGATCCCCGCGCCGGCAGGCCCTGGCCCACCAGACGAACCAGCTTCCGTTCGCCAGCCTTCTGGGTCAGCCAGACGATGCGGCGGCCCAGCGGGGTTTCAAGGGCGACCCGCCCGCCGTCCTCCAGCACCCGCGGGATGACCGCGACCGTGACCCACAGGTCGTCGCCGCGCACCAGCATCTGTGGCGTCCCGCGGATGGCGACGTGGAGCGCGCCACCGGCCGTCCTGACCACGTCGCCGGCGCGAAGCCCGGCCGGCAGGCGGATGCGGACCCGTTTGCCGCCGACGGTGCGCTCGGCCAGCCCCCCGCGCAGCGCCATCAATGGGCTGATCTCCAGCACGCCGGGCTCCGGCGGACGGGGCGCGGGCGGCTGGATGATGCGCTCGGCGCCCGGCTGCAGCATCTGCAGCTTGTGATAGGCCTCCACCACCCGGCGGAAGCGTTCGGCCCCGCCGCCGGGACGATCCGGATGGGCGCGCTTGGCCGCATCGCGGAACGCGCGGCGCAGTTCGCCCGGCGTGACGAGCGGACCCACGCCCAGCACCTCGCGGGCGGCCTTCAGCGAAATCGAGGTGTCGGACGACATCGGCGCGCAGGATCGGGCCGACTTGGTCAAGGCCCGGTTAAGCCTCGCGAAGGTCCTGTGGCTTCGGCTATATCGGCAGCGATGACCGACAAGACGCTCATTCCGCCGTCGCCCACCGAGGACGACTATGTCCGCCAGGTAGCCGCCGCCGAGCCCCTGCCGCTGCTCAGCGAGGCCGATCCCCTGGCGCTGTTCAACGCCTGGATGGCGGAGGCGCTGGCCAAGGAACCCAACGACGCCAACGCCATGGCGCTGGCGACAGTCGACGCGGCCGGCTTGCCCGATGTGCGGATGGTGCTGCTGAAGGATGCCGACGCCCGCGGCTTCGTCTTCTATTCCAACCGCGAGAGCGCCAAAGGCCGCGAGCTCGCCGGCAATCCGCAGGCCGCGCTGCTGTTCCACTGGAAGTCGCTGCGCCGCCAGGTGCGGGTGCGAGGTTCGGTCACGCCGGTCTCCAATGCCGAGGCCGACGCCTACTGGGCGACCCGCGCGCGGCCGGCCCAGCTCGGCGCCTGGGCCTCCGATCAATCGCGTCCGCTGCCCGACAAGCTGGCCTTCGAGAAGAAGATCGCCGAGTTCGGGCTGAAGTTCGGCCTGGGCAAGGTTCCGCGCCCGCCGCACTGGCATGGCTTCCGGGTCGCACCGCAGAGCATCGAGTTCTGGCGCGACCGGCCGTTCCGCCTGCACGAGCGGCTGGTCTTCGTCCGCGCTGGCCCAGAAGTGGGCGGGGGCTGGACGACGCACAGGCTGTTTCCTTGAGCGCCTCCCGCGAGGCGGACGTCGTCGCCTGGCTGAAGGCCCAATCGGACCGCACCATCGAGACGGCCTGCGCGCGCATCTTCCTGGCCGGCGAGGTCGCCTGGAAGGTCAAGCGCAACGCCGACCTGGGCTATGTGGACTTCCGCACCGTGGAACGGCGCAGGTGGGCGCTCGATCGCGAACTCGCCTTCAACAAGGCCGCGGCGCCCGACATCTATCGTGCGGTGCGCGCGATCACCCGCGGGCCCGGCGGCGGATTTGCCTGGGATGGACCCGGCGAGGCGGCGGAGTATGCGCTGGAGATGCGCCGCTTCGACGACCGCGCGGTGCTCTCCAACGATCCCTCGGTCATCGACGGCGAGATGGCCGACATGCTCGGCCGGACCATTGCGCGCCTGCACGCGGCGGCTCCGCTGCGGCCGCAAGGCGGCTACAGCGCGCTCGACTTCACGGTCAATTCCAACACCCGGCTCTTCGCGGAGCTGACGGACCGGCTCGATCCCGCCCGCGTCGACGATCTGGTCGCCAGGTCCGCCGCCGAACTCGCCCGCCAGCGGCCGCTCCTCGAGGCGCGCCGCGAGGCCGGCTTCGCGCGCCGCTGTCACGGCGACCTGCACCTGGCCAACATCCTTGTCGAGGCCGGCCGGCCGGTGCTGTTCGACTGCATCGAGTTCAACGACCTGCTGTCCGACCTCGACGTCCAGTACGACCTGGCCTTCCTGTTGATGGACCTGGATTTCCGCGGCCGGCGCGACGCAGGCGTCCGGGTGTTGTCGGCCTATCTCGACGAGGCGGCCCGGAGCTTTCCGGAAAGCCTGTGGGACGGCCTGGCGGCCCTGCCGCTGATGCTGTCGGTGCGGGCCGGCGTGCGCACCCATGTCACCGCGCATGGCGGCGAGATCGAAGCCTCGCGGGCCTACCTGGAGGCTGCGATCGCGCATCTGTCGCCGGCCCCGCCGGTGCTTGCTGCGGTGGGCGGCTTCTCCGGCACCGGCAAGTCGACCTTCGCCCGCGCCGTCGCGCCGGCGCTCGGGGCCGCGCCGGGCGCCGTCGTCCTGCGCACCGACGAGATCCGCAAGCGACTTGCGGGCGCCGGCCACGTCGACCGCCTGTCGCGCGACATCTACACGCCGGAGTTCTACGACCGTGTCTACGACACCGCCCTGCGGAACGCCCGCGCCTTGCTGGCGGCTGGTCAAGCCGTGGTGCTGGACGCCACCTTCACCGAGCCTCGGATGCGCGCCCGCGCCGAGCAGCTCGCCGCCGACCTGCGCGTCCCCTTCCGCGGGGCCTGGCTCCAGGCGCCCCTGGGCGTGCTGGAGGCTCGCGTCGCGGCCCGGACGAGAGACGCCTCGGACGCCACGCTCGACGTCCTGCATGGCCAGATCGAGCGCTATGGCGCCGACGAGGTCGCCTGGCCGAAGGTCGACGCCACCGCGCCCGCGGAGGCCGCTGCCAAGGCCTGGCTGGGCTGACAGGAAAGCCGCCCGGCAAGGGCGCTTGCGTTGCTTATCGACGTTCAGGCAAGTACCCTGCGCCAAAGCTCGCAAAGGGCTCGTGGGGACTGTTTGGGAGGAGTGGCCGATGCTTGGCCTGATGCAGAACTGGCCGCTGACGGTCGACAAGATTCTCGACCACGCCAACAACTGGCACGGCGATCGCGAGATCGTCAGCCGCTCGGTCGAAGGCCCCATCGTCCGCAGTTCCTACGGCGAGGTACACACCCGCGCCAAGAAGCTTTCCAATGTCCTGAAGGCCCTGGGCGTGGTTCCGGGCGACCGGGTCGCGACGCTCGCCTGGAACACGGCGCGCCACATCGAGGCCTGGTACGGGATCATGGGCATCGGCGCGGTCTGCCACACCTTGAACCCGCGGCTCTTCCCGGAGCAGCTCTGCTACATCATCAACCACGCCGAGGATAAGGTCCTCTTCACCGACCTGACATTCCTGCCGGTGCTGCTCGAGCACCGCGCCAAGATGCCGACGGTCAAGCATGTCGTCGTCATGACCGACGCCGCGCACATGGACGATGCAGCCTATCCCGGCGCGCTCTGTTTCGAGACGCTGCTGGAAGGCCATTCCGCCGACTGCGTCTGGGGCGACTTCGACGAGAACACCGCCGCAGGCCTCTGCTACACCTCCGGCACGACCGGCAATCCGAAGGGCGTGCTCTATTCGCACCGCTCGAACTTCCTGCACACCCTGGTGACCATGGGCCGCGACGTGATGGGGATCGGCGCGACGGATACCGTGCTGCCGGTGGTTCCGATGTTCCACGCCAATGCCTGGGGCCTCGCCTTCTCCTGCTCGGCGGTGGGCGCAAAGCTCGTCATGCCGGGGCCGAAACTGGACGGGCAGTCGGTCTATGAACTCCTGGAAAGCGAGGCGGTGACCTTCTCCGCCGCCGTGCCGACGGTCTGGCAGATGCTGCTCGGCCACATGCGCGAGAACCAGCTCGGGCTCTCGACCCTCAAGCGCGTCGTGATCGGCGGCTCGGCGGTTCCGGAAGCCCTGGTGCGGGCCTTCCGCGACGACTACGGCGTCTCGGTCACCCACGCCTGGGGCATGACCGAGATGTCGCCGCTGGGCACGCTGGCGGCCCCCACGGGCAAGACCATCAAGCTGTCCGCCGAGGAGCAACTGCGCTTCACCCTGAAGCAGGGCCGTGCGCCGGTCGGCGTCGAGATGAAGCTGGTGGACGACGAAGGCCGCCGCCTGCCGCACGACGGGACCACCTTCGGCCGGCTGCTGGTCAAGGGCCCGTTCGTGGTCGGCGAATACTTCAAGGGCGAGGGTGGCAAGATCCTCGACGACGAGGGCTTCTTCGACACCGGCGACGTGGCGACCATCGACGCCGACGGCTTCATGCAGATCACCGACCGCGCGAAGGACGTCATCAAGTCCGGCGGCGAGTGGATCTCCACCATCGAGATCGAGAACCTCGCCGTGGGGCATCCCAAGGCGGCGCTCTGCGCGGTGATCGGGGCGGCCCATCCCAAGTGGGACGAGCGGCCTGTGCTGCTGGTCAAGCTGAACCCGGGCGAGACCGCCTCGAAGGACGAGTTCCTCGGCTTCCTGGAAGGCAAGATCGCCAAGTGGTGGACGCCCGACGACGTGGTCTTCGTCGACGACATCCCGCTGGGGGCCACCGGCAAGATCGACAAGAAGCTGATCCGCGAACGGATGAAGGACTACGTCCTGCCCACCGCCAAGGCCAAGGTCACCGCCTGACCTAGCCGCCCTTCAGGTTCAGCCGGACGGGGACGTGCACCACGCCTCCGACCACCGGCGCGCCGTCCGCCGACCATAGGTTCATCTTCATGGCCGAGGCGAGCTTGGCGGCCGTCTCGGAGAAACCCAGGCCTTCCGGCTCCGCGGATTCGGGAACGCATTGGGTCATGGAGCCGTCGGCGCCGACGATGCAGCGCGCGACCCCGCGGCCCGTGCGCACGCCGTTGGCGGCGGCTTCCGGCGGGAAGATCCGTGGCGGCTGGCTCGTGTCGAAGCCCAGCGTCCAGAGCGGCGCGGTGATCGTGCGATCGGCGAGCTCGGCGCGCGCCGGGAAGCGGATCGGCACATCGACCCATAGCGCAGTGGAATGGTGCGTCGCAGCCAACTTCGGCGCGACCCTGAACTGCGAGGCCAGGCTCAGCGCGGCCTTCCCGAAGCCCTGGCCCTCCGGCGCCTCCTTGATGATCCTGCACTCGGTCAAGTCACCGGATCGTAGCACCCGGCAGTGAGCCGCAGCATAGCCGTCGGCGCCGCCGGCCTTCGCCGGATAGGCGCGCGCTAAGTCGTCGAAGCTCGCCGCCTGCGTCCAGACCGGGAAGTCCAGCATCGTCACCCGCTGCATGGCCAGCGCTCCGTTGAAGATCTGCGTCCCCATTACGGTGCTGCACATGACATTGTCTGCGAGGCCGCTCGAGCAACTGCCGCCATAGGTCTTCTGCGTGTAGGTATCCGGAGCCCTGAACGCGACGGCGATGAACTTGATCGCCTCGACCGGACCGTCGGGGCCTTGCGTAGGCTCGAGCTTGAACGTCGGGCGCATATGCAGGGCGGCCTTGCCGAAACCCTTGCCCTTGGGGCTCTCGAAGGCGACGTCGCAGCGTTCCGCCAGGCCGTGGACATCGATCAGGCAGCGCAGGGTGACCCGGCCGTCGTCGCGCGCTTGGTAAGCGGTCTGTGGCCAGATCGCCACGCCGTGCCCGGGCTGGTCGTCGGACCCGCGCATCTCGACCCTGACGTCGGGCGCCGGCGGGCTGTGTGGCGGCGAGACGTCCACCGGCGAGACGGTGTTCGGAGCCGCGGCGACCGCCACTGCCGCAACCGGCGTGGGAGCCCGCGCCAGGACCGCATAGGGCGCCGGTGGCGGCGCAACGGTCGGCGGCAGGATGGACGAGGGCGAAAGGGCCGCCAGTACGATTCGCGTGGTCGGCTCGACAGCCACGGCCGCGGGTTTCGCCGGGACGACCGGCATCTCCGGCGGGGCCGCGGCGGGCGGCGGCGCGGGCGCAGCGCTGGGCTGGGCCTGAACGCTCGCGCTGTGCGTCATCGCCGCGGCTGTCGCGGTCAGGATCAGCATGGCGGCGGTGCGCGACAGGGCCGGGCGGCTTGGCTCGGCGGCGAGGCCGAGAATGCGCGCGGCGCGATGTCTGAGGTTCCCGCCGTTGGCCGCCAGCACCCCATTCGGCGCGGCGCGCAGCGTGTCCATGGCCTGCAAGGCGCGGACATAGAGCGCCGGATCGCGGACCGCCGCGACGGCCAGGTCGTCGCAGCAATTCTCGCGCTCGGCGCGGATTCGCCGGCTCACCCACCAGACCGCCGGATGATAGAAGAGGGCGGTCTCGACCACGGTCTGGATCAGGTTGGCGAAGGCGTCGAGCCGGCGCACGTGGGCCAATTCGTGCAGGATCAGCGCCTCGAGCTGCTCGACCGGCAGACGCGTCAGGGCCGCCGTCGGGATCAGCACCATCGGCTTCAGCCAGCCCGCCACCAGCGGTGCGGCGATGGTTTCGGATTGGGCGAAGACGAGGCCCAGCGAGCCGGTCATCCGCCGGTGCAGCATCCGGCACCGTTCGGCCCAGGCCCCCGGCAGGGGGCGCGCGCCGCGGCGTATCCGTTCGATCAGCAGGAGGCCGCCCGACGTTCGGATCGCCAGCGCCGCGACCCCCACCAGCCAGGCGCCGACCGCGACGGTTTCCCAGCCCGCGCCCGCGTCCTCCAGTCCCGGCAATCCGGGCGGCGCGAATACGATCCGCACGTCGTTGTGGAGCCAGGTGAAGGTCGCTACTGGGAGCGCCGCCATCAACAGCAGGGCGCCCAGAGCCAGATCGTGTCGCGCCCGCGCCGAGCGGCAGGTCGCCAGCAGGATTTTCAGGACCACGGCGACCAGCGCGCCCTGCCAGAGGAAGTGCGCCAGGGTCCAGCCCAGAAGGGGGATCAGGCTTGCCAGGTCGGCAGCGGTCACAGCCATCACGGATTCCTCTCCTTGGCTTCATAGGCGTCGAGCATCCGCCGGATCTCGGCGATGTCGTCGGGCGTGGCGCGCTTGTCCTGCAGGGCGTGCAGCACGAGCTGGCTGGGGGAGCCCGCGAACACCTTGCGCATCAGGTCGCCCGCCACCTTGCGCTTGGTCCTCTCGGGCGGCTCGGCGGCTTCGTAGACGTGCGCCCGCTGGTCCTCGTTGCGAACCACCGAACCCTTGGCGGTCATGATCTGCAGGAACTTCAGCGCGCCCGTGTAGCCGATCGCCCGCTCCGCGCTCAGCGCCTCATGGACGTCGCGGACGGTGGACGGCCCGCGTTCCCAAAGGATGCGCAGGATGTCGAGTTCGGTCGCCGTGGGGCGTGCGGAGGACTCGCGGATGCTCATACGAAGAAGTTAGTACGATAAAAGTCGTAGAGTCAATCCGGGCCCGAACGGCGCCTGGGCGTTCGCCATCCGGCGCGCTAGAATAGGGCCACCGCCCAGGAGTGTTCGCCTTGTCCGCCATTTTATTCTCCGTCCTGCTGGCCGCAGCCGCCGGCCCGCGTGTCCCGGTGTCCGAAGTCGTCGTGCCCGGGAAGGTGACGGTCTACGAGAACGCCGCGGCTGGGCTCTATGCGAAGCCGACCAAGCCCAACGGGACCGACGTGATCTGCTGGGACGAGAAGCCTGCCGGCAGCCATATCGTGAAGCGCGTCTGCGGCGCCCGCGCCGAGGTCGAGCGGATGCACGAGATGTCGAAGCAAGTGCTCAGCGAGCGACCGCGCGCCGATGGCGGCGGGGGCCTCAAGAGCAACTAGCCTATCCGGGCGGAGCGGCCGCGTTCTGGAACTCGAAGCCCGGGTCGCGCTGCTTGCCGCCGCCAAAGGTCCAGGTCAGGCCGACGCGCACCGCGCGGGTGTCGAAATCGGTCCTGGTGCGCTCGCGCAACACTGGGGTGTCGATGGCCTGGAAGGCGCGGAAGCTACCCAGCAGGTCCTGGACGGTCATCATGATCGACAGCTTGTCGGTGAGCTTGTGGCGATAGCCCAGGTCGACGCCCACCATCGGGTCGGCATAGCCCTGCGGCGTCAGCCGCTTGCCGTTCATGAAGGCGTTGAGCTGGAAAAGGTCGTCCGCCGTCGCCTGCCAGGTCAGGCTGCCGTGGCCTGAGAAGGCGACCGTCGAGCGGGTCGGGGCGAACAGCGGTCCCAGCGAGTCCAGCTCGGTCCAGCCGAGATTGCCGTTCAGGTTGTAGGTCAGGGATTTGGTCAGCCGGCCATTGGCCACCAGTTCCAGCCCGCCGCTGCGGCTTTGCGCGATGTTGCTGCGCTCGCTCAGGTACACACCGCCGCCCAGGTCGCGCAGCACGTCGGCCACGCCGCCGCGGTTCTGCCGGTAGTAGAGCGTCGCGAGCAGCATCACCGGCGATTGGCGATATTCGTAGCCGAGCTCGAAGGACTGGGTCTGCTGCGGCTTCAGGTGCGGGTTGCCGGCCCGGAAGTTGAGCGGGTCGAGCAGGAAGCGGAAGGAATTGAACGCGCTCGGATCAGGTCGCTGGACCCGGTGGCTGTAGCTCGCGGTCAGCTGTTGGGCGTCGGAGAGCTTCCACGCCAGGTGCAGGGTCGGATAGGCGCGCAGGTAATCGTTCTCGACGGCCTGGCCGAGCGTCGGCTGGTCGATGTCCTGGCGCACATCCTCCACCCGCAGGCCCGCCTGCACCGTGAGGTCGCCGACCGGCTTCTCGTAGGTGGCGTAGGCCGCGCTGATCGTGCGCTTGAACAGGAAGAGGTTGGTGAGCGCCGGGGCGGGCGAAAGCGCGCCCAGCGCCGGCCCGGCAAAGCCGCGATTGCGGTAGGCGTTGTCGACGTGCTCGACGTCGAAGCCCAGCTTCAGCTTCGACATGTCGGCCATCGGCTGGGTGTAGTCGCCCTTCAGCTCGGTGGTGTGCAGGTGGTTGTCGAGCCGCTGCTCGTCGAAGGCGTCGGGCGTGGGCGGGATCTGGTCGAAGGTGCGCCCGGCGCGGACCCGCGGGTCGACGATCTCCTCGTGGCTGAGGTTGAGGACGAATTCGCCTTCGGCGCCGATCTTCTGGCGCAGGCTGGCGCTGGCCTCGGCGGCGGCGCGCTTCTGGTGGACGCTGAGCTGGCGGGCGAAGGCGTCGGCCGGCGCGCCCGTGAGGTCGTCGAAGGTGAATCGGCTGGGCGCATCGACGCGGAAGAAGGTGTAGTTGCCGTGCGCCTCGGCCCCGATCCGCGTGCGGGGCGTCAGGTCGTAGTCGACGCTGACCCGCGCGTTGACCGAATTGGCGATGAGGTGGGTGATCTGGTCCTGGTCGATCGCGGTTTGGGCGCCGCTGGCCGGGTCGGTCTGCAGCCGGTCGTCAGTGGTGCGGCTCTTCTGAGCGTCCTGGCGGATGCTGAGGTCACTGCTGAGGGTCAGCTTGTTGGAGTTGTAGCCAAGGTTGGCGCTGGCGGCGTAGCGGTCGCCGTCGCCGGCGGTCAGCCGGACCGAGCCGGTGCGCCCGACGCCCTTGGCCTTCTTGGAGATCAGGTTGATGACGCCTGCCGTGCCGTCGGCGCGGAATTCGGCTGAAGGATTGGTGATCACCTCCACCCGCTCGATGCTGTCGGCCGGCAGGGACTGCAGGGCCTGGCCCTTGTTGTCCCCTTGGAACAGGCTGGACGGCTTTCCGTCGACCAGGATGGTGACGTTGGGGTCGCCGCGCAGGCTGACGTTGCCCTGCACGTCCACTTCGACGGAGGGCACGTTGCGCAGGGCGTCGGCGATCGCGCCGGTCTGCGCCTGCAGGTCGCCGCTGACGCTGTAGCTGCGCCGGTCGATCGAGGTCTGCACCGGCGGCGCCTGGCCGGTGACCACGACCTCGCCCACCGTCTTCGGGGCTGTCTTGGCGGGCGGCGCAGGTGGAGGCCGATCCTCCTGCGCCACGGTGAACGAGGGCAGTGCGGCGGCGATGGCCGCGGCGACGAACTCAATCCGCACGATCATGTCCTCGAATTCACTGGCCGCTGTGGCTGCGGGAGTTATGATACATGCGTACTTTTAGATAAACTACACGTGTATTTTCGGTAAGGTCGACGCGATGGCGCAGATCAGGATCTCCGGGGCTGAAAGCCAGATCATGGACGCGCTCTGGCGGCGCGGCCCGCTGACGCCCGACGGCATCGTAGCCGAGGTGGGCGAGGCTCAGGGCTGGGCGCCCGGCACGGTGAAGACCCTGATCACGCGGCTGCTGCGCAAGAAGGCCATCGAGGGCCGCCGGGAGGCGAGCGGCTATCTCTACCGGCCGCTGATCACGCGCACGAGCTACGTGCAATCGGAGAGCCAGGGCCTGGTCGACCGGCTGTTCGGCGGCGAAGTGGCGCCGCTGGTGGCGCACTTCGCCGAGCACCGGGCGTTGACGCCGCGCGACATCCGCCACCTGAAGTCGCTGATCGCCAAACTCGAAGATGAAGAATGAGCGACGCGCTCCTGCTCCTGTTGCGGGTGAACCTGGCCGCCTCGGCGGGCGTGCTCGCGATCTTGCTGCTGCGCCGACCCGTGCGCCGCCTGTTCGGCGCCCGCATCGCCTATGGCCTGTGGGTGCTGGCGCCGCTGGCCGGCCTCGCCATGCTGCTTCCCGCGCGGGTCGTGACGCTGAGCGCGCCGGCCGCGGTCTGGGGCGTCCAGGCCGTCGGGGCGCCGCTCGACGTGGGCCCGCTGGCGTCGGCGCCGGTGATGCATGGCGTGCCGGGCGCCGCTGCGATCCTCTGGGCCGTCTGGCTTGGCGGCGTCGGCGCCGCGGTCGCCCATCTCGTACGGTCGCAGCTGCGGTTCGCCCGCGCCGCCGCGACGGGCCGTGGCGGTCCCGCTGTGATCGGCGTGCTGCGGCCGCGGATCGTGACCCCGGCCGATTTCCTCAGCCGCTACACCCCGCGCGAGCAGGCCGTCGTGCTGGCCCACGAACAGACCCACATCGCCCGCCAGGATTCGCGCATCAATGCCCTGGTGGCGCTGGCCCGCTGCCTCAACTGGTTCAACCCTCTGGTCCATGTGCTGGCCCACTACCTGCGGATCGACCAGGAGCTGGGCTGCGACGCCCAGGTGGTGGCCGCCCATCCGGCGGTGCGCCGGTCCTATGCCGAGGCGATGCTGAAGACCCAGCTCGCCGCGCAACCCCTGCCGCTGGGATGCTACTGGCTTGCCCAGTCGGCTCACCCGCTGGCCGAGCGCATCGGGTTGCTGTCGCAGAAGGAGCCTGGCCGGACGACCCGGGCGCTGGGCTGCGCCGCCGTGACCGGGCTGGTGCTGGGCTCCGCCCTCACCGCCTGGGCTGCGCGCCCGGCAGAGGTGATACTCGCCCCGCCGATCCCGCAGCTTAAGGTCGAGCCGGCGTCATGGACGCCGCAGGTCAGGCTCCAGCCATCTGTGGCGACCCGCCCGGTCGCTGCCGAACCGCGACCGGGCCGTAGGGTCAGGCCGCCGGCTGCGCCACCGGCGCCGCTGGTGCTGCCCGAGCCCGGTTCGCTCGCGCCCGCGCCGCCTCCGCCGCCCATCCAGACCGGCTGGCTGTTGACGGCCTCAGGCCGTGCGCGGCCGCCCGGCTTCTTCGGCCCGGGCCGGATCCACGCAGCGGCCGGTTGGTCGTCGGTCGAGCCCGGCTCGGCAGTGCGGGTGCTGGCCACCATGACCGATCCGGACGGGATCCCGCTGATCACCGACCTGACCGCCTTCGGATCGCAGTCGCGCTATCGGATCGGCTACGTTCAACGCAACGCCAGCCGCTACAAGCTCTTCACGCGGGTGGTGCAGAACGGCGACCGCCTGCTGGTGACCGCTGCCCTCAACCGGAGCTTTCAGCCGATGGTCTCGGGCTCCACGGAACTGGTGTCCGGCGAAACCGGCGCGATCCGGCTGCCCAATGGCCTGGTGGCCACGGTGACGCCGACCTTGCGGCCCGAGACGCCCGAGGAGATCGCCGAGGCGAACCGTATGCGCAGCCGCTACGTGCGGGTCGATCGCGTCGAAACCCTCTAGGCCAGGCGGTAGGCGCTCTCAGGCCCGGGCTCGCCGTCGGTGACGATCTGGCCCTGGCGCGCCAGGTAGACGATCGCGGCCAGCATCGAGCGGGCGGCGGCGGGCCACAGGCGTTGATCGACGTCGGCGTAGAGCCGCGGCACCAGATCCTTGATGCGTCCGGGCCCGGCCTTGAGCGCGGTCAGGATCTGGTCGATCCGCTCCTGGCGGTGTTCGGCGTAGGCGTCGATGAACGGCGTGACCTCGCGGATCGGCGGGCCATGGGTGGGCCACAGCGTGGTGAAGCTCCGGTCCCGGATGCGCTGCAGGCTTTCCAGGTAGTCGCCCATGTCGCCATCCGGCGGGGTGATGACCGTCGTCGACCAGCCCATGATGTGGTCGCCGGAAAAGAGCGCGTTCTCTTCCTTCAGCGCGTAGCAGAGATGGTTTGAGGTGTGGCCGGGCGTGGGTATCGCCTCCATCGTCCAGCCGGGACCGGAAACCTCGCCGCCGCCGCAGAGACTGACATCAGGGCGGAAGTCGAGATCGTGGCCGGCCTCCATCTTCACTTCGCCGGCATCCTCGGCCTGGTGGCCCGCGACCGCGCAGCCGTAGATCGTCGCCCCGGTCGCGGCCTTCAGCGGCGCAGCCAGCGGCGAGTGGTCGGAATGGTGGTGGGTGATCAGGATGTGGGTGACCCGCTCGCCGGCCACGGCCGCCAGGATCGCCGCCAGGTGCGCGGCGTCGTCGGGCCCCGGATCGATCACCGCCACCTCGCCGCGGCCGACGATGTATGTGCCCGTGCCCTTGAAGGTGAAGGGGCCGGGGTTGTTGGCCACCACCCGACGGATCAGCGGCGAGACCTGGTCGCAGGCCCCGTACTCGAATTCGATGTCGCGGACGTAGGGGATCATCCGCCCAGCACGCCCGCGAGGTCATAGCCCGCCGCCCGGCCGAGCGCGACGAGCTCGCCGCGTTCGCGCGCGCCGGATACCGCCTGGCCGATCGACCAGGTGGTGATCGACCGCGTGCCCGAGCGGCAGTAGGCGAGCACCGGCCCGTCGGCGGCGTCCACGGCCTGGCGCATCGCCTCGACCTCCGCGGGGCCCGGCGCGCCGCGCACCGGAATGTGGGTGTAGGTCAGGCCAGCCGCCTGCGCCGCTGCGGCGATTTCGTCGGCGCTTGGCTGGCCGGGCTCCTCGCCGTCCGGCCGGTTGCAGATGATGGCGGCAAAGCCCTCCGCCTTGGCCTCGGCGACGTCCGCGACGCTGATCTGCGGGGCGACGTAAAGCTCGTCGGTGACGTGTCTGAAATCGCTCATAGGTCTCTTTCAATCGTGCGGGCCGGCCCTTCGTTGACATCATCGGAGGCCGGTGGAAGTTTCGCAATGCGCGCCCTTCGAGAGATGGGCCAAAGCCAAGGGCGTTTCCAGCCACATGTTTCGCTTCATCGGCCGCCGCCTCCTGGTCGCGATCCCGACGCTGCTGCTGGTGGTGACGCTCGCCTTCTTCATGATGCGCGCCGCGCCCGGCAGCCCGTTCGACACCGACCGGCGGCTGTCGCCCGAGATCGAGGCCAACGTGCTGGCCAAGTACGGCATGAACAAACCGCTCGGCGCGCAATACGTCGACTACCTGGCCGGCGTTGCGCGCGGCGACCTCGGCCCATCGCTGAAGTACAAGGACAAGTCGGTCCTGGAGATCCTGGACGAGAACTATCTCGTCTCGCTGAAGCTCGGCGCCTCGGCGATCCTCCTGGCCGCGCTGATCGGTGTCAGCCTCGGCGTGCTGGCGGCCCTGCGCCAGAATGGCGGCGTCGACTATGGCGTCATGACCGTGGCGGTCCTGGGCGTCTGCATCCCGACCTTCGTGACCGCGCCGGTGCTGGTGCTGGCGTTCGCCTCCAAGCTCGGCTGGCTGCCGGGCGCGGGCTGGAACGACGGGGCGTTCCTCAACATGGTGATGCCGGTGACCGTGCTGGCCCTGCCGCAGATCGCCATCATCTCGCGCCTGACGCGGGCCGGCATGGTCGAGGTGCTGCACTCGAACTATGTGCGCACCGCCCGCGCCAAGGGGCTGCCGGAGAGCCGCATCGTGACGCGCCACGCGCTGCGCGCCGCCGTCCTGCCGCTGGTCAGCTACCTGGGACCAGCCTGCGCCGGCCTGATCACCGGCTCGCTGGTGGTCGAGAAGATCTTCAACCTGCCGGGCCTGGGGAAGTTCTTCGTCGTGAGCGCCCTGCAGCGCGACTACACCGTGGTGATGGGCATGGTGATCTTCTACGCGGCCCTGATCCTCGTCCTGAACCTCATCGCCGACCTGCTCTATGCGGTGCTCGATCCGCGCGTGAGGCTGGCGTGAGCGCGTCCCTGCTGGTTCCGGGGTCGCGCGGCGGGGCGGACGCGATGCGCAGCGCGGCGCTCAAGGGCCGCAGCCTCTGGGACGACGCGCGGCGACGGCTGCTGCGCAACCGCGGCGCGGTGGCCGGCATGATCGTCCTGGGCGCTCTGGTGATCGCCGCGATCGTCGGGCCGCACCTGACACCCTATGCCTATGACCAGGTCAACAAGTCCGACGTCTGGTTCGCGCCCCTCAAGCACGGCCATCTTCTGGGGACCGACGCGCTCGGCCGCGACCTGCTGGCGCGGCTGCTGATGGGGCTGCGCGTCTCGCTGGCCATCGGGCTGGTGGCCACTTTCGTGTCGCTGGTGATCGGGGTCGCCTGGGGCGCGGTGGCGGGGTTCGTGGGCGGACGGCTGGACGAGGTGATGATGCGCTTCGTCGACGTGCTCTACTCCTTGCCGTTCATCTTCTTCGTGATCCTGCTGATGGTCACCTTCGGCTCGAACTTCATCCTGATCTTCGTGGCGATCGGGGCGGTGGAGTGGCTGACCATGAGCCGCATCGTGCGCGGCCAGACCCTGACCCTGAAGCAGAAGGAATTTGTGGAGGCCGCCCGCGCCGCCGGGCTGGGCCGCGGGGCCATCATCGCGCGGCACGTCGTGCCCAACCTTCTGGGGCCGGTGGTGGTCTATGTGACCCTGACGATCCCGGCGGTGATCCTGGCGGAGAGCTTCCTGAGCTTCTTAGGGCTGGGCGTGCAGCCGCCGATGGCCTCGCTCGGCACCCTGATCGCCAACGGCGCGCAGGACATGGAGCTCGCGCCCTGGCTGCTGATCTTCCCCTCGCTGGTGATGGTGGTGACCCTGATGAGCTTCAACTTCATCGGCGACGGCCTGCGAGACGCGATCGATCCCAAGGATCGCTAGTGTCCCGATTCCGAAGTTCGCCAGTGCTTGTGGCGGGCTTCGGCGAACTTCAAAACCAGCACACTAGCGGTCCTTAGTTGTCGCGGTGGACGCGGATCGCTGCGTGGTGGCCGAGCGACATGATGTAGCTGCCCATCGCCGCGCGCCGGATGGTCACCGTGTCGCCGACCTTCGGATCATTCGGCACCTCGTTGGTGTCGATCTGGCTCCAGGTCCCGCCGTCTTCCAGACGGATCGTCCACTTCCCGGGGCGGTTCTGGCGCACCGCGGCGATCTTGCCTTCGAGGTTGGCGATCTCCTCGGCCTTTTCGCCGCGCTCGAACAGCGAGATCGAGGGCAGGCTGAAGCCGAAGGCCTGGCGACGAACCTTGCGGGCCTGCTCACGGTCGACAACGACGATGTCGCCCTTGGCTTCAGCCTGGTCGATGGCCGCGGCGGCCTCGTCGAAACAGGCCAGGCGCTGGGCGCTGTCGGCGATCTTGCGGCAGTCGATGAGGTGTTGCAGCGCCTGGGCCCGGCCTTCGGCCTTGATGGCGGGCGGCGGCGCGGCGGCCAGCGGGGCCGCGGCCAGGGCGGCGAGCACGAAACCGGTTGCGGCCAGGCCGGCGTGCGTCTTGGTTACGGTCATCGGTGGGGCCCCGCTTGCGACTCTGCGCGCGGCGGCATTGAAGCGGTCCGGCGCAGGACATTCAATCGGCGTTCGTGAGGGCGAGGATTTGGCCGGAATGCGGCGGCACGGGGTGAAATCTGGGCTGCAAGCCGCCCGCGCGCACAATCTGTGACCAGAATGCGACAGGTCGGCGCCCGTAACATTGCCCCGAACCAATGTTCGTTGACCCTACCCTGGATACAACAGTAACTCCGCCGTAACCGGCTTCGATTGAGAATCCGGGAACGCATTGTTGGGGAGCTGGTCCGCCGCACAAGGCTGACCGCTGGAGGATGTAGACCTTGAAAATCAACTCGACGCGGGAGCGCCTCCTGGCCTCCTCGATGATCTGCGGTATGGCCTTCCTGGGCCTGTCCGCGACCCAGGCCGCCGCCGCGGATGCGGCCGGCAGCGAAGTTTCCGAAATCGTGGTCACCGGGACGCGCATCCCGACGCCCAACCTGACCAGCGTCGCGCCGGTGACCTCGGTCACCTCGGCGGACATCAAGGCCCAGGGCGTGGCCCGGGTCGAGGACCTGCTGAACAGCCTGCCGCAGTCCTTCGCCGCGCAAGGGTCGAACGTCTCCAACGGCTCCAACGGCACCGCCACCGTCAACCTTCGCGGCCTCGGCTCCAACCGGACGCTGGTGCTGATCGACGGCCGGCGCCTGATGGCGGGCAACCCGACCTCGGCCATCACCCCGATCGCCGCCGACCTGAACTTCATCCCGACGGCCCTGGTCGAGCGGGTCGACATCCTGACCGGCGGCGCCTCGGCCGTGTACGGCGCCGACGCCGTGGCCGGCGTCGTCAACTTCATCATGAACCGCAACTTCGAGGGCGTTCGCCTCGACGCGCAGTATTCGATCTACCAGCACAGCCAGCATAACGACGTCGCCGGCGTGGTTCGCGCGGCGCGCGCCAAGGCGGCCGTGCCGGACAACTTCATCGTTCCCGGCGACTTCACCGGCGGTGAGGGCGACACCGAGTCCATCGTGATCGGCGCCAACGCGCCGGACGGCAAGGGCAACGTCACGGCCTACGCCACCCACGTGCAGATCAACCCGATCCTCGCGTCGAATTACGACTACACCGCCTGTACGCTGAACTCGGGCGCCACCTTCCTTGCCGCCGGCTGCGGCGGCTCCGGCACGGCCTTCCCGACCCGCTTCGGCAGCTTCATCGTCGACCCGTCCGGCCCCGGCAACACCTTCCGGGCGCGCACCGGCGCCGACGTCTACAACTTCTCGCCGACCAACTACCTGGCCCGTCCCGACCAGCGCTACGGCATGGGGGCCTTCGCGCACTACGAGATCAATCCGCACTTCCAGGCCTACGCCGACCTGATGTTCATGGACGACAACTCCACGGCGGCGATCGCGCCTGGCGGCATTTTCGCCTCCAGCGGCCCGGGGCCGGGCGGCACCTTCGCCATCAACTGCGACAACCCGTTCGCGACCCTGGCGCAGCAGCAGGCCCTGTGCGGCGCCGCCGCCGGCACCGCGACCAACGTCAACGTCGCGGTGGCCCGTCGTAACGTTGAAGGCGGCGGTCGCCTGACGATCTTCGACCACCAGGAGCAGCGCTATGTCGTTGGCCTGAAGGGCGATCTCGCCGGCGATTGGAGCTATGACGGCTACCTGCAGTACGGCAAGACCTCGCTCAGCCAGGAGCAGGACGCCAACTTCCTGACCTCGCGGATCAACCGGTCGCTAATCGCCAAGCGCAACGCCGCCGGCCAGATCGTCTGCCAGTCGGTGATCGACGGGTCCGACCCTGCCTGCGTGCCGATCAACTACTTCACGCTGGGTTCGGTGACCCCCGCGGCGCTCAAC
>Ga0070659_100000143_pt1 | contig 55183 bp, 55 predicted proteins | sample KBSC23metaG_FD_64666 | JGI IMG/M metagenome (GOLD analysis project Ga0070659, IMG submission 64666) | Corn rhizosphere microbial communities from Kellogg Biological Station, Michigan, USA - KBS C2-3 metaG | ecosystem: Host-associated > Plants > Roots > Rhizosphere > Soil ... | reverse complement strand
GCCTGGAACACCAACAAGAACGGCGACATCTACGACATCGCCCAGTGGTATCCGCGGCTGGCGGTCTATGACGACGTGCGCGGCTGGGACACGCTGCCCTACCTGGCCAACGAGTTCTACCTGGAATACGGCGCCTTCGACTATGCGGTGACCGTGCCGGCGGACATGATCGTCGCCGGCTCCGGCGCGCTGACCAACCCGCAGGAGGTGCTGAGCGCCCAGCAGCGGGCCCGCTTCGAGCGCGCGCGAACCAGCGACAAGACCGTGGTGATCCGCACGCCGGAGGAGGTGGTCGCCACGCCCGCGCGGGGGGCCGCGACCAAGACCTGGCGCTTCCACATGGAGAACACCCGCGACGTGGCGTTCACCGCCAGCCGCGCCTTCGTCTGGGACGCCGCGCGGATCAACCTGCCGGACGGCAAGACCGCGATGGCGCAGTCGGTCTATCCGCCGGAAAGCGTCGGCGAGAACGCCTGGAGCCGCTCGACCGAATACATGAAGGACGCCGTCGAACGCTTCTCCAAGCGCTGGTATCCGTACCCCTGGCCGAACGCGATCAACGTCGCCGGCCCCGCCACGGGCATGGAATATCCGGGCATCGTCTTCGACGGCATCAACGACAAGGCCAAGACGCTGTTCTTCATCAGCGCCCACGAGATCGGCCACGGCTGGTTCCCGATGATCGTCGGCTCCGACGAGCGGCGCGACGCCTGGATGGACGAGGGCATCAACACCTTCATCGACGTCTATGAGTCCGACGACTTCGACGGCGGGGTCTATGGCCCCAAGCGCGACGGCGAATATGCGCCGGGGCCTGAGGCGCCGGCCGACCAGATCGCGGCCCTGCTCAAGGATCCGGAGGCTCCGGTGATCATGAGCCGGGCCGACACCATCCGCGAGAAGTACCGCCACCCGGTGACCTACTTCAAAGCCGCGTTCGGCCTGACCCTGCTGCGCGAGGACATCCTGGGGCCGGGGCGCTTCGACCCGGCATTCCGCAAATACATCGCCGACTGGGCGTTCAAGCACCCGAAGCCCAGCGACTTCTTCCGGGCGATGGAGAGCGCCGGCGGCGAGGACCTGTCGTGGTTCTGGCGCGGCTATTTCCTGAACAACTGGACGCACGACATGGCGGTCACCGACGTGAAGTACGTCGCCGGCGAGCCGTCGAACGGCGCGCAGGTGACGGTGGCGAACCTCGGCCGGCTGGTGCTGCCGGCGACGCTGCGGGTCACCTACCGGAGCGGCGAGAAGCGGGACATCAAGGTGCCCGTCGAGACCTGGATGCAGGGCGGGACCCACACCTTCACGCTCGACGGCGGCGGCGCGGTGGTCGACGCGACCGTCGACCCGGACCACCGCCTGCCCGACCGCGACCGCGCCAACAACAGCTTCGGGATGAAGTGACGGAATTTCGCGGTGTCATCCCGGTTCGCGGAACGCGAAGACCGGGACCCATGATCGCGACGCGTCAAGGTGATCTACGTCGGCGAGGCCGCGATCCAACCGGCGCAACCAGAGTTCATGGGTCCCGGACAAGCGCTGCGCGCTTTCCGGGATGACAGTTGTTGTTATCCGACCGTCCCCACCAGGCTCTCCAGCGCTTCGCTGGGCTTGGCGCCTTCCAGGTGGATGCGGGACCACAGCGCCAGGAAGAGCAGCGGCCAGCGCACGCCGTCGCCGCCGGCGCTGAAGGCGGCTGCCGCGTCGGGGCGGGCCTTGCGCACGGCCTCGACGTCGCCGATCCGCGAGGCGATGTCGGCGGCGCGCGGCGCGATCCAGGCCTCGACCGGCACGGTGAAGCCTTGCTTGCGCGCCCAGGGCTCGGCGGCTGGGCAGGCGCCTTCCAGCCACTTGCGCAGCAGCCACTTGCCGAAGCGGCCCTGGACCTTGAAACGGTCGGCGAGCGGGAAGGCGAAGGCGGCGACCTCGCGGTCCAGGAACGGCGTGCGGCCCTCCAGGCCGTGGGCCATCAGGCAGCGGTCGAGCTTCAGCAGCAGGTCGTTGGGCAGCCAGGTGGCGATGTCCGCCCACTGCGCCTGCTGCAGGGGTGTGAGGCCTTCCGGCGGCTTGGCCTCGGCGCGCCAGCGGGCCAGCATCGCCTCGTCGCCGCCGCGCGGCTCGGCGGGCCGGCCGCCCAGCCAGGCGGGCCTGAGCGCGCGGCGATAGCGGCCGTAGCCGCCGAACAGTTCGTCGCCGCCCTCGCCGGTCAGCACGACGGTGAGCGTGCCCTTGGCGGCCTCGGCCAGCTTGTAGGTCGGCAGGGTCGCGTAGTCGGCGGTGGGATCGTCCAGCGCCCAGGCGACCTGCGGGGCGATCCGCCAGAAGTCGGCCTCGTCGAAGCGGGTTTCGCGCCAGTCGAGGTTCAGCGCGCTCGCGACCCGCTCGGCCTGGGCGCGCTCGTCGGCGGCCTCGGCGACGTCGAAGCCGCAGGTGAAGGCGGTGACCGGCCGCGCGTTCAGCCGCGCCATCAGCGTGGCGATCGCCGCCGAGTCGACGCCGCCGGAGAGGAACAGGCCGTAGGGCACGTCCGAGCGCTGGTGGACGCGCACGCTGTCTTCGAGCACGGCGTCCAACTGCTTCAGAAGTGGGCCTTCTACCGCAAGGGGAGAAGGAGCCCAACGTTGCCGCCAGCCCGAGACGATGCGGCCGTTCCTCACCTCCACCACCTCGCCGGGCGCGAGCCGGCGCAGGCCGTGGAACAGGGTGCGGGCGCCCAGGGTGTAGTTGAAGGCCAGCAGCTCGCGGGCGGCTTCCTCGTCGAGGGCCTTCTGCATCAGGCCGGCCTCGAAGAAGGCGCGCGGTTCGGAGGCGAAGGCCAGGCCGTCGGCGTGTTCCATGATGTAGAGCGGCTTGATGCCGAAGGGATCGCGCGCCAGCCAGGTGCGCCCATCGCCGCCGATCAGGCACAGCGCATACATGCCGCGCAGCTGTTCGAAGGCCTTGGGCCCCTCGCGGGCGTAGATGTGCAGCAGCGGCTCGAAGTCGGACCCGGTGGCGAGGGCGCCGTCCAGGGCGTGGTCGCGCGCCAGCTCGACGTAGTTGTAGATCTCGCCGTTGCCGATCACCGTCGAGCCGGCGGCGTGCAGCGGCTGCCAGCCGCCGTCCAGGTCGATGATCGACAGCCGCGCGTGGGCCAGGGCGGCGGCCGGCGTCTCCTCGACGCGCACGCCGTCGGGGCCGCGATGGGTCAGGGCCGCGATCATTGCCGGGACCCGGCGATCGGTCCCGCCCAGCTGGCCCGCGATGCCGCACATCAGATCGCCCCGTAGTCCGAGAAGAGAGTCTTCCACTGCCCGACGACCGCGGCTTCGGAAAACTCGGCGGCGACCCGGCCGAGGCCGCGGGCCTTGAAGCCGGCTGCGAGCCTTGGCTCGGCCAGCACGCGCGTCACGCCGGCGGCCAGGGCGTCGGCGTCGTCGATGGGGATGAGCAGGCCGTCGCGGCCGTCCTCGATCAGCGCCTTGGGGCCCTGGCTGGCCGCGGCGACCACGGGCAGGCCATGCGCCCAGGCCTGGATAACCACATTGCCAAGCGGCTCGTAGCGCGAGGGGAAGACGCAGACGTCGGCGGCGCGGTAGAGCGCCGAGGGATCGGTGCGCCAGCCCAGGAAGCGCACCCGATGCTGGACGCCCAGGGCCTCGGCCATCGCCTTCAGCTTGGCTTCCAGCGGCCCGACGCCGGCGATCCACAGCCAGGCGTCCGGAAGCTGGGCGAGGGCCTGCAGGCTGACGTCGTGGGCCTTGGAGTCATGCAGCCGGCCCATGGCGAGCAGCAGCGGTGCGTCGGCCGGCGTCTCCAGGCTCGCGCGGTCCAGCGCAGCCCCGTCCGGAGGGGCCGCGGCGAAGTTGGGGATGCAGCGCACGCGGCCCGCCGGCCAGCCCTGGCTGACGATCCACTCGGCGATGTCCTCGGTGTTGGCGACCAGTTCGTCGAAGCCGGCGTAGTATTTGAGGTTGTAGTAGCCGCCGAGCCGGCCGATCCGCGCCCACGGGCCCTTGGGCGTGTGCCGCGCCGCGCGGTTCATCCAGGCCAGCATCAGCTTCGCGCCCTGCAGCCGGCCATAGCCCGCCGCCGCCGTCCTGGTCAGGATGTCGATCGGCCCTCCGAAGGCCAGCACCTTCACCGGTATCCCTGCGGCCCGCAGCGCCGCGTCGCGGCCCGCGTGCCGGCGAATCGCGGCGGCCTGGGCGACGCCCGCACGGTGCAGAGCGCCCAGCAGGTCAACGAAGTAGGTCTCCGCCCCGCCGTCCCCGGCCGTTCCCAGAAGGTGCAGCACGCTCATGTGTGGCCCGAGCCTAGCTGTTCGACGGCGCGGGAGCGAGGGCCGAGGCCGCGCGCGGGCGCAAACGCATCCCTATGTTAGAGCTTGCCCTAGAAGCGGAGCGCCCATGCGACTGTTGGCGAACATCCTGTGGTTCATCTTCGGCGGCTGGATTTCCGGCACGCTGTGGCTTCTGGCCGGCGTCATCCTGGCGATCACCGTCATCGGCCTGCCGTGGACGCCGGCGGCCTTCCGCATGGCCGGTTTCAGCTACTGGCCGTTCGGCAAGGTGGTCGTCGATCGCGACCCCGGCGCGACGAGCTTCCTGCTGAATGTCCTGTGGTTCGTACTGGCCGGCTGGTGGCTGGCGCTGCACCACATCGTGCTGGCCGTGGGCCTGACCGTGACCCTCATCGGCATCCCGTTCGCCTGGCAGCACCTGAAGCTGGCCATGCTGTCGCTGACGCCGGTGGGCAAGGGCGTCGTCGAGGTCTAGGACCTCAAGCGCCCGAAAAGGGTCTGCCGGACCCCGCCTTAGATGTCGGCGGAAGTCCGGCAGGTCAGCTGACTTGCGTCAGGACATCACGATGATGACGACGCGGCGGTTCTGGGCGCGGCCGTCCTTGGTGTTGTTCGGCGCGACCGGGGCGTCCTGGCCGTAGGAGATCGTGGCGATCCGGTTCAGCGCCACGCCCTGCTTGTTCAGGAACAGGCGAGCGGCCTCAGCGCGCTCTTCCCCGAGCTTCTCGTTGTATTGCTCCGACCCGGTGGAATCGGTGTGGCCCTGGATCTCCAGGTAGACGTTCTTGTTGTCGGTCTTCAGGCGGGTCGCCAGTTCGGTCAGCCGCGCCTGGGCTTCATCCGACAGCTTGTGAACGTTGGTCGGGAACTTCACGCTGTCGTCCGACAGGGTCACCGCGTAGTCGAACTTGCCCTCGGCCAGCTTGCCGGCCGCGGTTGCGCGTGACAGCGCGTCCTGGGCCGTCTTGTCAGTGACGCCCAGGCGGGTGTCCACGTCGGTCAAGTGCGAATCCACGCTGGCGACCCGCGTGTCGACGGTCGCCACCTGTTGATTGACATATTTCTTGGTGGCGCAGCCGCCAAACGCCAGCGCGCTCAGCAGGAGGACGCCGCCGATCCCCAAAGTCCGTTGTGTCGCCTGTTGCATCTCGTCTCGTTCCTCTCAGTCGCCAGTGGTTTCACCAAGGCGCCCGCCCCATTAACTAAAGTTCACGTGTTCTTGTTCAGCCTTGAAATATGGCGGAACGACGACGGGGTGCGCCCCACAGTGCAGATTCCCGGGGATCGGCGGTCCGCCATGATCCTGACGCGCGCCGGTGCGAATCCTCGCCGGGGAGTGGCTTCGCGCCAACGATTGGGACCTCGATGAACAGGCGACCGCCCGGAAGCGCCGGACGACCGGCGTGAGTTTGGGCCACACATCGGAATTGGCGGTGAGGCCCGTCCCCGAATCGCCGGGCCGCCATGGGCTGGCGCGGCGATATCGCCTGCTGATCGCCACCTTAAGCATTGCGGCGCACCTCGGCATACTGGCGGCCCTGCTCTCGTTCCGGTCCGAGCCGCCGCGGCTGTCCGCGCCAGAGCCCCTGCCGATACCGGTCGCCCTGGTCGAGCTGCCCAAGCCGCCGAAGCCCCAGGCGCCCGAGCCGCCGGCGCCCAAGGCCCCGGACAAGCCGCCGCCCAAGCTGCACGTCAGCAAGCCCGCGCCGCCGCAGGTGACGCCCCTGCCGGTCAAGCCCGCGCCCAAGGCCACGACGGCGGCGATGGAGCTCTCCGACGCGCAGATTGCCGGGGCCGCGACGGCGGGCTCCGGCGCGGGGGGTGGCGGCGAATGCGACGTGGCGCGCTGGCTGCAGGCCGGGCTGCGCAAGGACGCGCGGGTGCAGGCGGCGCTGCACCGCGGGGCGCTGGGGCCGGGCTCGCTCAGCAAGGCAATGATGGTCTGGAACGGCGACTGGGTCCGCAGCCCCGGCGAGGACGGCGACGGCCTGGCCGTGATCCGCGAGGCGATCATGATGGAGATCCTCTCCGCGCCGGCGGCCTGCCGCGCGCAGACCATGCGCGGCCTGATCCTGATCTCGCCGATGGAATCGGCCGGCTCGGCCCGCCTCGCCCTGGGCTCCAGCGAGTGGCGCTGGTCGGAGCTGCTGGTGCCGCGCTCCGGCGTCGCCGGTCATGGCATCGCGCCGCGCTAGCCGGCCGCCTTGTCGGTAAGGGTCCGCTCAATAGGCGCACGGATCGAACAGCACCTTCGGCGCGGTGAGGGCCAGCAATTTCAGGTCGCCGGCGAAGGACCAGGTCTCGATGTATTCGATGTCCGCCGCGATGCGCCTGCGCAGGCTCTCCTCGTCGTGGATCTCGCCGCGCAGGCCGCGCACCTGCGCGAGACCCGTCAGCCCGGGCTTGGCCGCGAAGCGGTTGGCGTAGCCCGGAACCCGCTCGGCCCAGACGGCGTCGTGGCTGAGTGCGTGCGGACGGGGCCCGACCAGCGACATCTCGCCCTGCAGGACGTTGAGCAGCTGGGGCAGTTCGTCGAGGCTGAGCTTGCGCAGCACCCGCCCGACCCGCGTCACGCGCGGATCGCCGCGGGAGGCCTGCCGGACCTGCGCGTCGTTGGCCGCGGCGGGGCGCATGGTGCGGAACTTCAGGATTGTGAAGCGCCGTCCCCGCAGGCCGGTGCGCGTCTGCCGGAACAGGACCTCGCCGGGACTTTCCGCGCGGATCGCCGCGGCGATCAGCAGGAGGAGCGGCAGGAACAGCAGGAGCGCAAGGGCCGCCACGGTGACGTCGAGCGCGCGTTTGCGCCACGCGCCTGCCGGGGGCCGCGCGCGAGCGCCTCGCGCGGCGGCGAGTTGGCGAAGTTCGATAATCGACAAGGGCCTACCTTGAACTGAGACGGGAAGGGACGCCGCCCGTGCGGCGCCCCTCATCGACCTAGGCGAGCGCCCGGCTGCGGCGATAGCGAAGGTTCGCCCCGAGACCCCCGAAGCCCAGGATCATCAGCGCCCAGCTCGCCGGCTCCGGAACGCCGAAGCTTGTGTCGCCGCCGATGCCGCCGAGCCTGATCTGGCGCACGTCCTGCACCGAGCCGTCGGTCGCGATGCTGAAGAAGTTGATCTGCTCGCCGTTGGTCGCCTGGGCGTTGAAGAACCCGTTCGACGGGATGGCGAAGGTGTTCTGGAACACCTGTCCCGCGGTGTCGGCGAAGGTCAGCGTGGCCTGGGTGGCCGTGCCGCCGCCGACGAAGATCCGGAACTCCGCGTCGGTGAAGGCCTTCGCCGGATCGGTCAGGTCGAAGCCCAGGGTCTGGTTGGCCAGGCTGTTGAAGGTGAAGTTGGTATTGATCAGCCCGTCGGCGCTTTCGACGCGGGCCTGGCCGCCGTTCCCCGCCAGCACCTCGCCGCCAAAGATCGACACGCCGGTGGCGGTCTGGTTGGTCACGCCCTGAATGGTCAGGCCGTTCGCCGGGTTGTTGGTGAAGAGGACGTTTTCGTCGGGCTGCACCGTTCCCGCGCCCGTGCCGATGATCACCATGGCGCTGGCCGGTAAGGCAGCCGAAACGCCGAGTGCAGCCGAAATGGCAGCCAATCTTACTCGCATGCTGTGAACTCCGGATCCAAAAAAGGGCTGTCCCGCTGCGGCACAACCTGTGCTTCGGGCGGCCGTTCCGTGCCAAATCGGGATTTCTCGCCTCGCGTGAATAGATATGGACGGCCTGCTTTCGAGACGGCGCCGCCTGTTCATCCGCGAGTCATGCCGAGCCCCTCAGGGTCGCGCCGGGACCTGGGTTGCGGCGCGCAGATTGCAGCGGTGAGGAATAGTTATGCTCGATCGATGCAGCGTGAGGTCCCCTGTGAAGTCGCCCGCGAGTCCGGACGAGGTCAGCGCCCATGTCGCCCGTCGACTTGCGACCCGACGGTCGGAACTCGGCCTGTCGCTTTCCGAGGTCTCCCAGCGATGCGGCGTCTCGCTGCAGCAGATCCATCGCTACGAGATCGGCTCGAACATCATATCCGCGCCGATGCTGTGGCAGCTTTCCAGGTGCCTGGACGTCGACATCCACTACTTTTTCGAAGGCCTGGGCGACTAGCCGCGCGGGCAGGACGGCTCCGCGCGCAACCGGCTTGAAGCGGCCAATCCGAAACCCTATAACCCGCGGCTCTCGCGAGGGCCGGCCAGGCTCCGTGCGGCTGGGTAGCTCAGATGGTTAGAGCGGTGGATTCATAACCCACAGGTCGGCGGTTCGATCCCGCCCCCAGCTACCACCTTCCCCTCAGTCCTTCGGGGTTTTGATCTTGCCGGGCCGGTCGGGTGGCGGCGGGCCGGGCTTCTTGGCCTGGCCGGTGTTGCCCCACTGGCCGCCATAGACGGACGGATCGGCGGGTTTCCCGGGCGTGGTCGGGGGCTTGGCCGGCGGTTGCGGCGGAGGCTGGTCGGGCATGGCGGGCTCCTTCACCGCTGTCCAAACGGCTGAAGGCGGCGATGGCTGCCGATCAGGCCGGCGTGGCCTCGCCCCATTCGTTCCAGGCGGCGATCTTCGGGGTCTTCGGGACGTACATGCTCTCCACCGGGCCCAGGGTGAAGCCGGCCGCCGCGATGGCGGTCGAGACCGGGCGTGTCAGGTGGCAGCCGCCGGCGATGCGCTTCCAGACGGGCTCGATCCGCCGCTGCCACTTCGCGACGCCGGCGTCCGGAGCGAGGCCGTGCTCGCAGTAGAAGAGCCGTCCGCCAGGCTTCAGCACGCGGCGCGCCTCGGCCAGGGCGGCCTGCGGGCCGTGCACCGAGCAGAGGGTGAAGGTGCAGACGACGCTGTCGAAGCTTGCGTCCTCGAAGGGCAGCGCCTCGGCCTTGCCGTCCTCGACGACCAGGTTGAGCCGCGGGTCGCGGGGCGCGGCCAGGGCGGCGGCGCGCAGTTCCGCGGCGGGATCCACGCCCGTCACGCTGGTGACCTTCGCCGGGTCGTAGTAGCCGAGGTTCAGGCCCATCCCGACGCCCAGCTCCAGCACCCGGCCGCTGGCCCGCGGCACGATCTTGGCGCGCTGGCGCATCACCGGCGACGACGAACAGGCGCTGGTGAGCAGCCTGGGCAGGATGAAGCGGTCGTAGAACGAAGCCATCGCGTCGCCTCCTAGCGGGGATCGTAGACCTTGGGCGCGGCGCCGAGCGCCACCGGCCCCAGCGTTGTGCGACCGGCCTGAAAGTTCAACGTCGCCTGGGCGATGCCGCCGGTTCCCTGGCGGGCCTCGGCGACCGCGGCGGCGGCCTGGGCGGCCTCCGGCGCGATGACGCCTTCGGCCCCCATGGCGTCCAGCGCCCGTGGGGCCTGGCGCAGGGTGACGTCGAGGACCCCCAGGAGCCGTCCGTTGCGGTCGACGGCCAGGCTGCCGGATTTCGAGCTCAGGAGGGCGTCGCCGGCGGTGACGCTGGTCTGGCGCACCGTCATGCTGCCGCCGGCGTCGGCCCAGTGGCGCACGGCCTGCGGCCAGTCGGGCCCGGAGAAGGCCGACATCTTCGAGAGGGTGGAGTTCCACACGATGGAGATCGGCTTGTCGCCGGCGACGCGGGCGAAGAGGCCGCTTAAGCGCGCCTTGCCGTTGTCGACGCGGGCGAAGACGCCGCCCTGGTCGTCGGGCCCGGCGCGCAGGTGGAATTCGACCCGGTCGGCGCTGGAGAGCGCGAAGGGCTCCGCGCCCGGCGCCGGGGTGAAGGTCAGCTTGACCCCTTCGAAGGAGAAGCTCGGCGGACGGGAGTCGAGGTGGGTCAGGCTCGCCCGGATCAGCCGGCCGCTGACCGCGACGGCCCCGCCCTGCGGGCGCACGAAGGTCAGGCCGTCGGGCGCGGCGATCAGCCAGTGGGTGATGGTGTGCATGAAGGCCTCGCCCTCGATCCGCGGCGCCTCCAGCGCCCAGCCAGACGGCTCGCGGACGCGGGCGTCGGTCAGGGTGACGTCCATGCGGAAGGGATAGCCGCCGACCCGGCGCTCCTTCCAGGCGATCTGCCAGCCGGCCTGGTTCATCGCCTGCACGGCGGCGTCCATCCGGGCCAGGACCTGGCCCCTGGCCCACACCCAGAAGCCGCTCCACACCGCCACGCCGAGCGCGAGGGCGACGAATGGCAGGTAGAGGCCGAGGCGGCGGGGTTTGCGGGGCGTCGAGGGATCGTGCACAGACATGAGCGTCTCTTATAGCCGCGGGGCGGGATGTCGAACGAGCTTTGGGTCTTCGGCTACGGCTCGCTGATGTGGCGGCCGGGATTTCCCTTCGCCGAACGGGTCGCGGCCAGGCTCGCGGGCCGTCGTCGCGCCTTCTGCATCTATTCGGTCCATCACCGCGGAACCTACGCGCGCCCGGGGCTGGTGCTGGGGCTGGCGCCGGGCGGCTCGGTGCGCGGCATGGCCTACCGCGTCGCTCCGGCCGACTGGGCGGCGACCTATGCCTACCTCCTGGAGCGCGAACAGCCGACGGAGACCTATGTGGAGGCGCGCCGTTTCGTTCGCCTGGCCGACGGGCGGCGGGTGGAGGCGCTGGTCTTCCTGTCCGACGTGCATCACCCGCAGTGGGCCGGCGCCCTGTCGCTCGAGCGCCAGGCGGAGCTGATCGCCGGCGCGACCGGGCTTTCCGGGCGCAACGTCGACTACCTGCGCGACCTGGTCGAGCATCTGGAAGCGGAGGGTATCCACGACCGGACGATGTCGGCGCTGCTGGAGCGGGTGGAAGCGAAGTCCTGAAGCGCCTGGTCGGCGACGCCGGCAAGAGTTTTGAACCACGGAAAACACGGAAAGAGCACGGAAAGGAGCCTTCTGCGGTTCAGCCCGAGCCGGACTTGGCGCGCTTCGCGCCTTGCGTGATTTTTCCGCGTTTTCCGTGGTTTCTACAGCGGTAGGAGCGCCATCGAGGCGGTCTCGATCCGCTCCTGCAGGAGGCGCATGAACTCGGCGCGCTTCAGGCCCGGCGGGATCGGCTCCAGGTACTCGTAGACGATGGTTCCTGGCTTGCGGATCAGGCCGTGGGCCGGCCAGTGGACGCCAGCGTTGGTGGCCATCGGATGCACCGCGATGTCGAGCTCGCGGTAGAGGCCGGCGATGCCGGGCTTGTAGTCCCCCGGGACGCCCGGCGGCCCGCGGGTGCCTTCCGGGAAGATCACCAGCTGGCGCTCGTCGGCGAAGCGGTCCTTGGCGTCGGCCACCATCTTGCGCAGCGCCGTCGAGCCGCCCTGGCGATCGACGACGATCATCCTGGCCTTGGCCGCGTACCAGCCGAAGAACGGGATCCACATCAGCTCCTTCTTGGTCACGAAGCAGCTGTCGGGCAGCACCGCGAACTGGGCGAAGACGTCGAACATGCACTGGTGCTTCGGCGCGATCAGCGCGCGCGCCCTGGGCATGTGCTGCTGGCCGCGGAACTCGACGCGGATGCCGCAGACCACGCGCAAGAGCAGCATCACGCCCTTCGACCAGAACCGCCAGGAGCGGATCATCCAGATCCGCGGCCCGACGATCAGGGGCAGGATCAGCAGCACCCAGAAGACCGACCAGAGATAGAAGAGCAGCGCGAAGGCGTAGGAGCGGACGAGGAGCAAGGTCAGCCCTTCTGAGGCGCCGCAGGCTCCGCGCGGGGCCCGAGCCCCAGCACCGCCTCGCGGCCGAGGATCGCCAGATACTTGCAATACTCCACGACCATCAAGCGCGCAGCATGCGGCGAGCGCCACCAGTCGCGCGGCTTCAGGATGGCGGTCGGGACGGCGTAGCTCTGCAGGGTGACCGCCGGGGGCCGCAGCACGGCGCGCAGCTCCAGCATGGCGCGCGGCATGTGGTAGTCGCTGGTGACGACGGTCAGGCTGTCGAAGCGCATGGCCTTTGCCCATTCGGCAGTCTCGCGGGCGTTGCCGACGGTGTCGACCGCGTTGAAGCCCAGATCGACGCAGCAGTCGTAGAGTCGGCGAACCGTATTGGAGGCCGCGCGCAGCTGCTCGCGGGTCACCTCGCGGTTGACGCCGGACACCAGCACGCGCCGGCCGCGCCGCGCCGCCAGGAGGTCGACGGCCGCGCCGATGCGCTCGTTGGAGTTGGCGCCGGTCAGGACGACGATCCCGTCGGCGGCGGGCGGCATCGGCTGCGGCGTCGATTGCTGCACCCGCGCGGCGAACGCCATCAGGCCGGACAGCCAGATCAGCGCCAGCACCAGCAGGGCGGCCAGGGATTTCATCGCGGCGGCTTCATTGCATGTCGCGGATCAACCGCATGGCGGTGAACTGCGCCACGCCGGCCGCCACGCCTGCGGCCAGCAGCGGGCAGGGCAGGACCGCCAGGATGTCGCTCCAGGCGAGCGGCAGGGCCGGCGTCAGGCCCTGGCCGCCGCCGGCGATCCGCAGGATCGCGACCAGCACGCCGGCCGCCAGCGCGCCGATGCCGCCGGCCAGGCCCGCCAGCCGCGCGAAGCGGATCTGGAAGAGCCGCGCGATATAGCCGTCCTCCGCGCCAGACATGTGCAGCACCTCCACCACGTCGCGCCGGCTGGCGAGCCCGGCGCGGGTGGCGAAGGCGACGACGGCGGCGGCCGCCGCGGCGATCAGGACGAAGACGCCCGCGCCCAGCCAGCGCACCAGGCGGCCCGCGCGGCGGATGTCCTTGATCCAGATCGAATGGTCGTCGACGGTCGCATCGATCCCCTGGGCCTTCAGCGCGGCGTTGAGCTGTTTGGCGTCGGCCGGGTGCTTGCGGTCCAGCGTCACCGCCACCAGCCGCGGCACCGGCAGATCCTCCAGGTCGCTGATGTCGCCCAGCCAGGGCCGGATCAGGTCGTAGGCCTTGGCCGGCTCGAGCGCGCGGGCCTCGGAGACCCCGGGGGTTCCGGCCAGGGTCTCGGTGGCGCGGATGGCGGCGGCGTCCGGCGTCTCGCCGCCGCGCGGCCGCACGATGACGGTGGCCTCGCCGGTGAGCTGCTCGGTCCAGCCGCGGGCCGCGCGGTCGCCGGCGATCACGCCCATGGCGGTCAGGCAGGCCAGGAAGCACAGCACGGCCACCACGAAGATCAGCGCCGCGTCGCGGGCCTCGCGCTCAGGCAGGAACGGCGCCGGGCGCCAGCGCAGGGGATCGAAGCGTTCGCTCATGGGGCTGCGACCGGTTGCGGCCCCGGGGGCTGCGGCCCCTGCGGCGGCCGCGTACTGATCCGCCCGCGCTCCAGGTGCAGCACCGGCCGGCCTGACCGGGCGATCAGGTCCTGGTCGTGGGTGGCGATCAGTACGGTGGTCCCCAGGCGGTTCAGCTCCACGAACAGGCGGAAGATGCGCAGCGCCATGTCGGGATCGACGTTGCCGGTCGGCTCGTCCGCCAGCAGGATCTCGGGCCGATTGACCACGGCCCGGGCGATGGCGAGGCGCTGGCGCTCACCGCCGGCCAGCGTCGGGGGCATGGCCTGCATGTGCCCGCCCAGGCCCACCCAGGTCAGCAGCTCGGCCACGTCGGTGCGATAGTCGGCGGGCTTGCGGCCGGCGATGCGCAGCGGCAGGGCGGCGTTGTCGAAGGCGGAGAGGTGGTCGAGCAGCAGCAGGTCCTGGAACACCACGCCGATGCGTCGGCGAAGCTGCGGGCGCGCGCTTGGCGGGGCCTCGGCCACGTCCTGGCCGAACAGGCTGACCTGGCCCTTCGACGGCCGGGCGGCCAGGTAGATCAGCCGCAGCAGGGAGGTCTTGCCGGCGCCGGACGGGCCCGTGACGAAATGGAACGAGCCGGGCGCGAGGGAAAAGTCGAGATCGCGCAGGACATCGGGTCCCCGGCCATAGCGCATGGAGACATCGTCGAAACGGACGACCTGTTCGGCGGTTCTGTTCGCCGGGACGGCGTCGGGGTTTCTGGACATGAAGGCCGAAATCGGCGACCTCGAACAAGAGGTTGCTGGAGCGTCCGATTCGAGCGTCATGATACTGACCTGTCCAGAGTGCGCCACCAGCTATTTCGTGGATGACTCACGGATCTCGCCGGCTGGCCGGACGGTGAAGTGCTCCAGTTGCGGCGCGCGCTGGACCGCGGTCCCCGAGGCGCCGCAACCCGCCGACGAGATCAAGTCACCGCCCGCGCCGGCCGCTGAGCCTGGCCCCGCCGCCGATGACCTGGTGGTCGAAGCCGCCGAGCCGAGCGTCAGCCCGCCGCTGGCGACGCCGGTGTTCGCGCCGCGTCCGGCCCGCGCGCCACGCGTGGAGGCCCGGGGCAAGGTGATGATCTGGGCCGGCGCCGCGGCCGTCGTGGCGGGCCTGGTGGTCGCCGCGATCGTGTTCCGGGGCCAGGTGGTCAAGCTCATGCCCGCGACCCAGGCGGCCTATGCGGGCCTGGGCCTGCCGGTCAGCGCGCTGACCATCGAGGGCGTACATGCCGAGCCCACCTTCCAGGGCGGACAGCCCGTGCTGGCGGTGAGCGGGCGGATCCGCAACACCCGCGATGTCGCCGCCACGGTCCCGTCGCTCCGCGTGAGCCTGCTCGACAAGGCGGGCAAGCCGGTCGTGGTCAAGGTCGCCAGGCCCCTCGACGCCCTGGCGCCGGCCCGGGCGGTGCGACACTTCTCCATCGCCATCGTCAATCCGCCGGCCAGCCTGCACGACCTGGAGGTCACCTTCGAGACGCCGGCCCAGGCGCGTTCGGATCAGGCGGGCGCGGATGCCGCGCCGCCGCGCGCCGCGATCCTCGGCGCGCCGGAGCCCATCGACGCCAAGCCGCTGCCACCCGGCAGCCCGGACGCGCTTCCGCCGCATGACTGACGCCCCGCCCGCCGTCCTGCTGTCGGAGACCGAGGTGGTCACGCGCGTCGATGCGCTGGCCCACGCCATCGCGCCCCACGTCGACGACGAGACCGTCGCCGTCTGCCTGCTGACCGGCGGGCTGTGGTTCTGCGCCGACCTCACCCGCGCGCTCGCCCGCCTCGACCGGCATATCGGCTTCGACGCCCTGTGGCTCGCCTCCTACGGCGACGCGCGCGCCAGCCTGGGCCGTTGCGAAGTGCGCGCCGACCTGCAGCGGCCGCTGGCCGGCCGCACGGCCCTGGTGGTGGACGACGTGTTCGACACCGGGCTTTCCCTGTCGGAGGCGGCACGCCTGGTGCGCGACGCCGGCGCCGGCAAGGTTCTGACCTGCGTGTTCGCGCGAAAGCCCTGGCCGACGCAGCGCGCCATCGAGCCGGATTTCGTCGCCTGGGAGGCGCCGGCTCGATTCCTGGTCGGTTACGGCATGGACGCCGCCGGCGCCTATCGCGGGCTGCCCTACATCGGCGCTTTGGACTAGAACGGGCTCCGCCCTATTGCCGCCGCATCGTTGCGGCTTCCAGCGCGTTCCTCATCCCATGGGAGTTCCGACCTTGACGAGACGCGCGGCCGCCATCGCGGCCCTGATGATCCTTGGCGCCTGCAGCCAGGGCGGCGGCTCCGCCGGCGGCGCACAGGACAAGTTCGCCGGCCTGGACGGCCAGATCCTGAAGTGGCGCACCGACATCATGGCGTCCGACCCGCTCTGCAAGAGCCAGGCGGCCGACCAGAAGTGCGAGAGCTTCGAGGTCGCCTGCAAGGCCGAGCGCGCGCTCAGCGCCGACGACCAGGCCAAGGGCGTCACGGCCCGCGTGGTGGCCGCGATCACCTGGAACGGCTTCGACGCGAAGTTCCAGCACGCCCAGTCGGGCACGCGTACGGCCGAGTTCGCCAGGTCCGCCGCGGGCTGGACCCGCGCCGACCACGCGCCGGTCAACATGAGCAGCTGCGCGGACCTTTAGCCGGGCCGCGCGCGGCGGCGATCTACGGCCGACAAGCTGCTCTTAAAAAAAATTAATCGATCTGACGTCGGAGGACGGAACCTGTCGCCCAGACGCGCGGTTTTCGCGGCCAGGGACACTCTGGGTAAGGATCCGACATCATGAAGAAGGCAGTACTTGCGGCCACAGTAGCGGCCGCAATGTTTGGGGCTGTGTCTGCCGCCCAGGCGGCAATCGTTTTCACCTTCGATCCGCCGGCCGCCGACGGCTCGTTCACCGGGACCTTCCACGACGAAGGAATCGCCAACGACCCGAGTGGCTCCTTCACCGATACCGGCGCCTTTACCTTGCCCGCAGGCATCGCCGGCGCCGACATCACCACCGAGTTCAACACCGACCTTTCCAACAACATCGACTTCTCGTCGGTGACGCTCAATGGGCATGCGTTCGACATGACCCCGAACGGGCAGCACGAGGGCGGCTTCATCCTCAACCTGCCGGTGACGAGCGGCCCGCAGACCCTGGTGGTCAAGGGCACGAGCGGTGGCAACGGCTCGTTCGCCGGAACGCTGTCGTTCGAGCTGTCCGCGGTCCCGGAGCCGGCATCCTGGACCCTGATGATCGTCGGCTTCGGCGCCGCCGGCGCCACGTTGCGCCGCCGCCGGACGATGGCCGCCGCCTAGGCAGAGGAGGCGGGCTCCGGCCGCCGGACGGCGTCCCCCGCGCCGGCCGGCGGACCGCCCTTCCGGCGGATTTCACGTCCGGCGCAAGGAACAGGCGCAGCCGCATGGTGTTTCCTGCAGCAAGGGACGCGACCACGAGGCCGAGAGTATCCATGCCGAGCTACCAGCTCTATCTGTTCGACGACCGGGGCCTCATCAAGGAAGCGGTCGCCTTCGAGGTCGCCTCCGATTCCGAAGCCCGGGAATATGTCGAGGACCAGCGTCAGGGCCGCGCCATGGAGTTGTGGAGCGGCGCGCACGTCGTCGAGCAGTATCCGGCGGTGGCGTAGGGTCCCATCAACAGTCGACAAGATGGCTCTTTCTTGAAGTCGTCACTCCCGGCCCCCGGGTCGCGCCTCGCGGCCCGCCCGGGGGGCCGGGAATGACGGCCGTTGGGGGTCCTCAGAGCCAGGGCGCGGCCAGTTCGCGGGCCAGCATGTCGTCGTAGGTGGGCCTGGGTCGCACGACGGCGAAGTCCGAACCCCTCACCAGCACCTCGGGCGCCAGCAGGCGGCTGTTGTATTCGCTCGACATGGCCGCGCCATAGGCGCCGGCGGTCATGAAGGCCACCAGGTCGCCGGCCTCCAGCGGCGGCAGCTCGCGGTCGCGGGTGAAGGTGTCGCCGGTCTCGCAGATCGGCCCCACCACGTCGTAGGCCAGCGGCGCGCCGTCGCGGGGCTTCACCGGCCGGATGTCGTGATAGGCGTCGTACATGGCGGGCCTGAGCAGGTCGTTCATCGCCGCGTCCAGCACCAGGAACCGGCGGCCCTCCGGCCGGGCGTTGACGTGCTGCACGCGCGCCAGCAGCACGCCGGCGTTGGCGGCGATCATGCGGCCGGGCTCGAAGGCGAACTGGATGTCGCCCAGGCCCTGCATCGTGCGCGCGATCATCGCGGCGTAGTCCGCAGGCGTTGGCGGCGTCGGCTGGTTGAAGTAGGGCGCGCCCAGGCCGCCGCCGAGGTCCAGCCGCTCCACGTGCAGGCCTTCCGCGCGCAGGCGCTCGACCAGCGCGCGCATCTTGCCGAAGGCGGCTTCCAGCGGCGCAAGGTCGGTGATCTGGCTGCCGATGTGGCAGGCGACGCCCACCGGCCGCACGCCGGCCATGTTGGCGGCGTTGGCGTAGAGCCGCTCGGCCTCGGCCAGCGAGACCCCGAACTTGTTCTCGGCCTTTCCGGTGGAGATCTTGGCGTGGCCGCCGGCCTCGACGTCCGGGTTGACGCGGATGGCGACCGTCGCGCGCCTGCCCATGCGCTGGGCGACCGCGTTGACCAGGTGCAGCTCCGGCTCGGACTCCAGGTTGATCTCGGCGACGCCGATCTCAAGCGCGTAGGCGACCTCGGCCTCGGTCTTGCCGACCCCGGAGAAGACGATCCGCTCAGGCGCAACCCCGGCCGCCACGGCCCGGCGGATTTCGCCTTCCGAGACCACGTCCGCGCCCGCGCCCGCCTGGGCCAGGGTGCGCAGCACCGCGACGTTCGAATTGGCCTTCACGGCGAAGGCGATCAGCGGGTCGTTCAACCCCACCCCGACCAAGGCGTCGCGCAGCACGGTGAAGTGCCGCTCCAGCGTGGCCGAGGAATAGACATAGACCGGCGTGCCGACGGCCGCGGCGATGCTCGCCAGCGGCACATCCTCGCAATAGAGCTCGCCCCCCTGAAGCTCGAAGTGGTTCATCGCGGATTGGCGAAGGGGTTGCCGAGCGCGCCCTGCGGCGGCTGGGCGTTCGGGTCCTGGCCGGAGCCGTCGATGGGCAGGGTGCGCGGCGGCGCGGGGTCGGTCGTGCGGTCGCGCGGATCGACGGTGTCGACGGGACGCTGCGGGTCCTGCGCCTGGCGACGTTGTTCCTCGGCCTGGCGGTCGGAGGCGTTGCCGCCCTTCGGCGCCGCCCCGGGCGCTTCCAGTTCGCCCAGCTTGCCGCAGGCCGCCAGCGGCCCGCCCAGGATCAACAGGACCGCGCCGGTCCGAATGAAGGTGCGAAGGCTCATGCGAGGATTTCCTTCCAACGCTGGATCTGGCGACGCACCTGGTCAGGCGCGGTTCCACCATAGCTTGTGCGGCTGGCGACCGATGCCTGCGGCGTCAGCACCCTGTAAACACCGTCGTCGATCCGCGGCTCCAGCGCCTGCAGCTCGGCGAGCGGCAGATCGGCCAGGCCACAGCCCAGCGTCTCGGCCCGCTTCACCGCCGAGCCGGTGACGTGGTGGGCGTCGCGGAACGGCAGGTCCAGCTCGCGCACCAGCCAGTCGGCCAGGTCGGTGGCGGTGGAAAAGCCCGCGCCGGCGGCTTTCGCCATGTTTTCGACGGCGGGCTGCATGTCCGCGACCATCCCGGCCATGGCGCGCAGCGAAAGTTCGAGCGCGTCGAAGGCCTCGAAGGTCGGGACCTTGTCCTCCTGCATGTCCTTCGAATAGGTCAGCGGCAACCCCTTCATGACCACGCAGAGCTGGGTGAAGGCGCCCAGCAGCCGCCCGGCCTTGGCGCGCACCAGCTCGGCGGCGTCCGGGTTCTTCTTCTGCGGCATGATCGACGAGCCGGTGGTGAAGGCGTCGCTCAAGGCGATGAAGCCGAACTGCGGCGTCATCCAGATCACGATCTCCTCGGCCAGGCGCGACAGGTGGATGGCGCAGATGCCGGCCGCCGCCAGGGCTTCCAGGGCGAAGTCGCGGTCGGCGACGGCGTCCAGCGAGTTGGCGGCCGGCGCGGCGAAGCCCAGCGCCTGGGCGGTGGCGTGGCGGTCGATCGGGAAGGGCGAGCCGGCCAGCGCCGCGGCGCCCAGCGGGCTCTCGTTCATCCGCGCCCGGGCGTCGGCGAAGCGCGAGGCGTCGCGGCCGAACATCTCCACATAGGCCATCAGGTGGTGGCCGAAAGTCACCGGCTGCGCCGGCTGCAGGTGGGTGAAGCCCGGCATCAGGGTCGCCGCGTGCGGCTCGGCCTTGGCGATAAGCGCCTTCTGGAGCGTAAGGATCTGGCCGTGTGTGCGGTCACAGGCCTCGCGCACCCACAGGCGGAAGTCGAGCGCGACCTGGTCGTTGCGCGAGCGCGCGGTGTGCAGCCGCCCGGCCGCCGGCCCGATCAGCTCGCGCAAGCGCGCCTCCACATTCATGTGGATGTCCTCGAACTCCTCGCGGAACGGGAAGGTCCCGGCGGCCAGCTCGCCCTCGATCGCGTCGAGCCCCTTGGCGATCGCCGCGGCGTCCTCGCTTGTAATGACTCCGGTCTTTTGCAACATCGCCGCGTGCGCGCGGGACCCCGCCAGGTCCTGGGCCGCCAAGCGACGATCGAACCCGATGGAGACGTTGATCGCCTGCATCAGCTCGGCCGGCTTGTCCGAGAAGCGGCCGCCCCACATGGCCTGCCCCGCAGATGCGTTTGCCGGGGCGGCCTTCGCCGGGGCGTCAGAGGAAGAGTCGGTCATATGAACGATCAGTCCGCGGCCAAGCCCAGGGGCGGGGTCCTGACATGGGCCCTCTGGGGCGCCGCTGCTATAGGCGTCGCGGCGGTTGTCTACATCATCGGGCAGTCGGCCTCCAAGCCACCTGCGCAGGCCCCGGCCGCCGTGCCGACGGCGAGCGCCACCCATGACGTCGCCAAGAAGCTGGAGCACCCCGCCGACGGCAAGCCGGCGCCCGCCTACGCCTTCGTCGACGCGGGCGGGAAAAAGGTCACCGCGGCCGACTTCAAGGGCAAGATCGTGGTGATGAACCTGTGGGCCACCTGGTGCGCGCCCTGCAAGATCGAGATGCCGACCCTGGCGACGCTGGCCAAGACCTACGCCGGCAAGCCGGTCGAGGTGGTCGCGGTCAGCATCGACAAGCCGGAGGCGGTGGATGGGGCCAAGGCCTTCATCGCCCAGAACGCGCCCCTGGCGTTCTACAACGATCCCGAGGCCAAGCTGCCCTGGGCCCTGCAGCCGGCCGCCAACGGCATGCCGACGACGGTCATCCTCGGCAAGGACGGCCTGGAGCGCGGCCGCATTTCCGGCGAGGCGGACTGGGCGGGGCCGGGCGCCAAGGCGGTGATCGACAAGCTGCTCGCGGAAAGCTGAACCGCTCATCCCCGGGGGGCCGTTTATTTCCCCTCAGCCGTCATCACCCGGCCTGTCCGATGACCATTCCGATGTCGTTTTGGATTTTTTGCGGATCTCAATCCGCCTTGTTGCCCTTCTGGGAGGCTCCCGGCGGCAGACGCCCTACGTATCGCGCCACCACGATTAGAAATCCTGTACCAATAAGAAAAACTAGACCGACCAATGCCAGCCATCCGCCGAGCTCCTTATCCCGCGGGTCGCTGGACCGAAGATTTACCGCAGCAACAACAAGACATAATAAAGAACACAGAAACGTAAATACGGAGTTCGCGAGAGCTGAAACGAGAATTAGTTTTCGAAATTTTGTAGGTGGCAAAATATCGTCTCGCACATGTTGGCGTTGTGGCGAAAGTTCCGATGTAGTGGCGGAAACTCCACTAAAGGCTCTCGTACCGACACCGACATACGGCCGCGTCATCACAGACGCCTGCTCAGGGAGAGTTGAACGGTCATGCCGGATCAACACCTCGCGTAACGACAATGGCCCCCTTCATCAGATGAAGCCAGCGCTTTGGGCTGGCTGGCCAGGACAAGCCGGCCCATGACGGAAATTATTATACTCTAATGACTTGATTAGGTTTCACCTCGAGCTAGGCGATCTGGCGGCTCTTGGCGGGCGCGGTGTGGCCCTCGGCGGTCACCGCGCGCAGCAGGCTCACCAGCGATCCCCGCGCGTCCGGCGAAAGCTTTTCGTAGGCCGCGAGCAGCTCAAGCGCGCCGGGCGTGCGCATCCGGGTCAGGAGGTCGAGGTCGCCGGTGGTCTCGCGGTCGGGGCCGTCCAGCACGTCCATGAGGTCGACCACCCGGCACTTCAGCGCACGCGCGATCTGCACCAGGCGCGAGAAGGAGATGCGGTTGGCGCCGTTCTCATATTTCTGGATCTGCTGGAAGCTCACCCCGCACTGGTCGGCCAGGGCTTCCTGCGAGATGCCGATGGTCCGGCGGCGGATCCGCACCGCGGCGCCCAGCGCCACGTCCATCGGGTCAGGCGCCTTCGTCGACGGGTCTGCCACTTGCGATCCTCCGGCTGTTTCCACGCGGAGCAATCCCCCCGGATCCCGCACTGCTAGCTCTACCATAGGTTAATGCTGTTGTTTACGCACTGAAAAACCGGTTGGCAAAACGCTGGTGCGACAATTTGCAACCTCTGCCGTAGGCGGCGCCCGGCGGCCAGGGACCGGCGCGCGGGCGGGCTCATCGTGCGCGCGGTTAAGCACTTGGTGACCGAAGCACTCCGAATTCGGGCCAGATCAGTCACGCCGCCAGCCACGGTTTCCATGCGTCCCATCCGCCTTCATCCGCCATTCGACCACGGCGCGGCCCTCCGGGTTCCCCCGCCCAGCGACAAGGCCAGTTGGCGCACGCTGTGGCGCTGGCTGGGCGAGGAGGCCTGCGCCGTCGTGGAAAGCGCCGCGGTGCAGGTGCGGACCCCCGAGGGGCCGGTGATCGCCCGCTGCGGCGACTGGATCGTGCTGTCGCATTCGGGCTCGTTCCACGTCGCCCACGCCGCCCGGTCCTGCGACGCCTGACCCGCGCAACCTCAAGCCACGCACAGGCGGCCGCAATGGGTCATGATGGCGTGATGCCCGCGAACTTCGAAACCCTGTCCGACGCGCGCGCCTGGTACGAGGCATGGCTGCGCGAGGCCGCCCTGCCGCTCTGGGCGGGCGCGGGCGTCGATCCGCTCGGAGGCCTGTTCCAGGAGACCCTGAGCGTCGAGGGCGCCCCGGTGGAGGCGCCGCGGCGGGCGCGGGCGCAGGCGCGCCAGGTCTTCGTCTTCGCCTCGGCCGCGACAGGTGGCTACGGCGCGCAGTGGCTGGCGACGGCGCGGGAGGGCTGGGCGCGGTTCGTGGCCGCCTACCGCCGCCCCGACGGCCTGTTCATCAACCGTGCGGCAGGGGACGGAACGCCGCTCGACGCCGAGGCCGACATCTACGAACAGGCCTTCGTGCTGCTGGCGGTGGCGGCATTGCAGGCGGCCGATCCCGGCGCGGAGGATTTCGCGGGTCAGGCGGAGCGGATCCTGGCGGCGCTGGACGCGCGCCGCGCGCCGGCCGGCGGGTTCCGGGAAAACGGGCCGCACCCCTATCAGGCCAACTGCCACATGCACCTGTTCGAGAGCGCGCTGGCGTGGGAGGCCGCGGGCGGGCCGCGCTGGGCGGCGCTCAGCGACGAGATCGCCGGCCTGGCGATGACCCGGTTCATCGACCCGCAGAGCGGCGCCCTGCGGGAGTTCTTCGACGCCGACTGGATCGCGCTCTCGGGCGAGGGCGGCCTGGTCGAGCCCGGGCACCAGTTCGAATGGGCCTGGCTGCTCGAGCGCTGGGGCCGTTCGCGCGGGGACGCGAAGGCGCTGGCCGCGGCGCGGCGGCTGTTCGCGAACGGGTTGAAGGGCGTGGACCCGGTGCGTGGGGTCGCGGTCAATGCGCTGTGGGACGACTTCTCGGTCCGCGACGGCGCGGCGCGGCTGTGGCCGCAGACCGAGCACCTCAAGGCGGCGCTGGTGCTGGGCGACGAGGCCCAGGCCCTGACGGCGGCGCGCGGGCTGGCGCAATATCTCGACGTCCCGGCCCGCGGCGCTTGGCGCGACAAGCTTCGCGCGGATGGGCGTTTCGTCGACGAGCCGGCGCCGGCGACTTCCTTCTACCATCTGATGGTTGCGATCCTGGAGCTGACGGCGCAGGGACGGTCCGCCGCCTGAACAACGGCGGCATGCAACCGGCCGGGCGTTCGTCTGTTGCCGCCGGGGAGCGTGAAGGAGCCCGCTATGGACATGCCGCAGAAGCCCACCTTCCAGGCCGTCGATCCGGCCACCGCAAAGCCGGGCCGAAGCTATCCCGGCCACACCGCCGAGGAAGCCCTGGCGATCGCGCGCGGCGTGCGCGGGGCCTTCGACGGCTGGCGGCGCACGCCGATCGCCGAGCGGGCGGCCCTGATGCGCAAGGCCGGCGCCGTGTTGCGCGCGCGGCGCGACGAGTTCGCCGCCCTGATGACCGACGAGATGGGCAAGACCCTGAGCGAAGGCCTGGCGGAGGTGGAGAAGTGCGCCGGCAACTGCGACTTCTTCGCCGAGCACGCCGAGGGCTTCCTGGCCGAGCGGCCCATCGACATGGGCGGGCCCAAGGCCAAGGTCGCGTTCAGGCCGCTGGGGACGATCCTGGCGGTGATGCCGTGGAACTTCCCGTTCTGGCAGGTCTTCCGCTTCGCCGCGCCGACCCTGATGGCCGGCAACACCGCGGTGCTGAAGCACGCCAGCAACGTGCCGGGCTGCGCGCTCGCCATCGAGGACGTGTTCCGCGAGGCCGGCTTTCCGGCGCAGGTGTTCCGCACGCTCATGATCCCCAGCCGCGACGTCCGCGCGGTGATCGAGGACGACGCCGTCGCCGCGGTCAGCCTGACCGGCAGCGTGGACGCCGGCCGCCAGGTCGCCGCCCAGGCCGGCGGGTTGCTGAAGAAGTGCGTGCTGGAGCTCGGCGGCAGCGACGCCTACGTCGTGCTGGAGGACGCCGACATCGAGGCCGCCGCCGAGGTGGCCGCCACCGCGCGGATGGTCAACGGCGGCCAGAGCTGCATCGCCGGCAAGCGCTTCATCGTGGTTGCGGAGATCCGCGAGGCGTTCGAGCAGGCGCTGGTCAAGGCGATGGACGCCTATGCGATGAGCGATCCGCGCCAGGCGCAGACCCGGCTCGGCCCGATGCAGAGCGTCGCCGCGCGCGACGGCATCCACAGGCAGGTGGCTGAAAGCGTGGCCAAGGGCGCGCGCCTGCTCGCCGGCGGCCAGGTTCCTGACCGGCCGGGCGCCTGGTATCCGCCCACGGTGCTGAGCGACGTGCGGCCGGGCATGCCCGTGCATGACGAAGAGGTCTTCGGCCCGGTCGCCGCGGTGATCGAGGCGAAGGACGAGGCTGACGCCATCCGCATCGCCAACGACAGCCCCTTCGGACTGGGCTCCGGCGTGCTGACCGGCGACGTGGCGCGTGGCGAGCGCATCGCCACCGAGGAGCTGGAAGCCGGCCTGAGCTTCGTGAACCAGAACGTCCGCTCCGACAGCCGCGCGCCGTTCGGCGGCGTCAAGCACTCCGGCTACGGCCGCGAATGCGCCGAGTTCGGCATCCATGAGTTCGTGAACATCAAGACGGTGCTGGCGCACCCACAGCCGAAGGCGCAGGGCGGCTCGGAGTAGCGAATCCGGCTCGGATCCTGGCTTGAGGGGACGGCGCTAATCCTCCAGCGCCCCGATCATCGCCACCCGCGCCACATGCCGGCCGCCTTCGAACCGGGCGCCCAGGAACGCGTCCACGATATCGAACGCGAGGCCTTCGCCCACCACGCGCGCGCCGATCGCCAGCATGTTGGCGTCGTTGTGCTGGCGGATCATGCGGGCGGAGTAGGTATCGGCGCAGACGCCGCAGCGGACGCCTTTGACCTTGTTCGCCGCCATCATGATCCCCTGGCCCGTGCCGCACAGGACAATGCCAAACCGGCAGTCGCCGGCGGCGACGAGGCGCGCGGCGGCTTCGCCATGCTGCGGATAGTTCGTGCTCTGTGGGGTCGTCGGCCCGATGTCGACCGCGATCCAGCCCTGCGCCGCGAGATGGGCGGCGATCGCCTGCCGGAGCGGAATGGCGGTGTGGTCGCTGGAGAGGACGATGCGGTCGCTGGCTGTCATTGAGACGTCGTCCCGTTGCGCGAGGCGATCCGGCGGCGTGGCCGATCTGGATCAGGCGCCTTCTATCGTCAAACGCGCTCGCCGTCGCGGCTGTGAGCCAGCCGCCCGGCCAGGTAGGTCGCCGCGATGCAGCGGTCGTCGCCGAGGATCGAGAGCACGAACAGCTTCTCGGCGAGGGTCCGCGCCGTGGCTGTCCGCCGCGCGAGCAGCGGCGTGGCGGCGAGGTCGAGGACCAGGAAGTCGGCCTCCTTGCCGGGTTCCAGGTTGCCGACCTTGTCGTCGATCTTCATGGCCCGGGCGCCGGCCAGGGTGGCGAGGTAGAAGGCGTGCATCGGGTCCAGCGTCTCGCCGGCTAGCTGGCCCACCTTGTAGGCCTCGCCCATCATGTGCAGCAGGGAGAAGCTGGCGCCGGCCCCGATGTCGGTGCCGAGCCCCACGGTGACGCCGCAGGCGCAGGCTTGCTTGAGGCTGAAGAGCCCGCTGCCCAGCAGGAGGTTCGACGAGGGGCAGAAGGCGGCGGACGCGCTGGCGCTCCGCATGCGTCGCAGGGCGTCGTCGCTGGCGTGGACGCAGTGGGCGAAGACCGAACGGGGGGTCACCAGGCCGTGGCGGGCATAGACGTCGAGATAGTCGCGGCAGTCGGGGAAGAGCTCTCCGACCCGGGCGATCTCCTCCAGGTTCTCCGACATGTGGGTGTGGATCAGCACGTCCGGATGGGCCGCGGCGACCTCGCCGGCCATGGCGAGCTGGGCGTCGCTGGAGGTGACCGCGAAGCGCGGGGTCACCGCGTAGCCCAACCGCCCGCGGCCCCGCCAGGCGCGGATCAGGGCCTCGGTGTCGGCCCGGCCGGTCTCGACGGTGTCGCAAAGCCCGGGGGGCGCGTGGCGGTCCATCAGCACCTTGCCGGCGACGAGCCGCATGTTGCGGGCCAGGGCCGCCTCGAACAGCGCCTCGACGGAGGTCTTGTGGACGGTGCCGAAGACCAGGGCGCTGGTCGTGCCGTTGCGCAGCAGCTCGTCCAGGAAGAAGGCCGCGGCCTCGTCGGCGTGGGCGCGGTCGGCGAAGGCCTGCTCGGCGGGGAAGGTGTGGGTGTTCAGCCAGTCGAGGAGCTGCGAGCCCCAGGCGGCCACCACGTCGGTCTGCGGATAGTGGATGTGGGCGTCGACGAAGCCCGGGGTGATCAGCTTGCCCGGGAGGGCGGTGACCGGCATGTCTGCGGCGAGGTTCGGCGCTATGTCCGTATACGCACCAAAGGCCGAGACGTGGCCGTCCTCGACCAGCAGCAGGCCATCCTCATGGTAGGCGAAGGCCTCGTCCGCCGGCGCCCGGCAGGGGTCGTCCAGCATGTGCAGCAGGGCTGCGCGGTAGGCGTGGGGCGGACCTGGCCGGCTCACAGGCGCACCCGAATCTGGTCGGCGGGGGCGAGCTCGATCTCGTCGAGGTTCTCGCCGGGTCCGCCGCGGTCGATCACCAGGAAGTCGCTTTGCGCCTCCAAGGGCAGCAGGAAGTGGTGCCAGACGCCGGCGGCGTAGTTCACCCCCTGATGCGCCTCGGCGCGGAAGACGCGGATCGTGGCGGGATCGAAGCCGCCGAAGGAGGCGACGGCGACGAGGAACGGGCGGCCCTGCAACGGCATGAAGGCCTGGCTGCCCAGCGGGTGACGCTCGAAGATCTTCAGCACCGGCGGTTCGAGCGGCCGCGCGCGGAAGATGCTGACGATGGCGTGGCCGCCGCCGTCCGCCACGTCGACGGCGGCGAGGTCGTCGAAACGGGTGGTGTAGCCATAGTTGATCGCGACCTGCCGCGCCCGGTGCGACGCCTCGATGACCTCGCCGAAGGGCGCGAAGGCCTCGGCGGTCAGGGGTTCGGGCTTTAGCTCACGCACAGGAGCACGCCTTCTCCCCTTGCGGGAGAAGGTGTCGCCCGCAGGGTGACGGATGAGGGGTCGCGCTCGCGTCTCGGCGTGAGCCCGAGCCAAGGACGACGCGGAGGGATCTGAGAAACCCCTCATCCGACCCCGGATCAAGTCCGGGGCCACCTTCTCCCGCAAGGGGAGAAGGACGAATGATCCGACGCCTCACGATCCCACCTTGGCGCCGGCCTCGATCCAGGCGCCCAGGCTGGCGCGCTCAGCGTCGGTCATGGCGGTCTCGTTGTTCAGGGGCATGGAATGGGTCGCGACGGCGCGCTCGTAGACCTTGGCGGCGTTCTTCGTGAGGCCTTCGTCGGTATCGAGGCGCACACCATTCGGCGGGGCGGTGACGCCTTTGTGGGTCGGGTTGGCCGAATGGCACATGACGCAATTGCGGTCGACCAGGGCGCGGACCTGCGCAAACGCTGGAACCGGGACTTCCGCGGGCGCGGGCGGCTTGGCGGCCTCGTTCAGCACCGCGACGGTGACGAAGGCGAGCGCGCCCAGGGCCAGGACGTCGAGGCGTAGCTGGCCGGCGTTTTTCAGGTTGAAGAAGTGGCGGATGGTCCAGCCGGCGACGCCGAGCCCCGCCAGCCACAGCCAATTCAGCGGCGCGGCGACGATCATCGGGTAGTGGTTGCTGATCATGATGAACAGCACGGGCAGGGTCATGTAATTGTTGTGGACGCTGCGCTGCTTGGCCTGCTTGCCGAGCGCGGGGTCGGGGGCCTCGCCGGCCAGCACCTGGGCCACCACCTTGCGCTGGTTCGGGATGATGATCGCGAAGACGTTGGCCGCCATCACGGTGCCGATGATCGCGCCCACGTGCATGAAGGCGCCGAGGTCGGAGAAGACGTGTGTCAGGCCCCAGGCTGCGGCCGTCAGCACCAGGAACCAGACGACGCCGAAGACCCGCAGGTTGTGGCCGAGCGGCGAACGGCAGAGGCCGTCGTAGACCAGCCAGCCCGCGACCAACGTGCCGAGGCTTAAGGCGATCGCCTGCCAACGACTGAGCGCCATGCGCCCGGCGTCGATGAGGTTCACGTCGGCGCCGACGTAGAAGATCAGCGCCAGCAGGAGGAAGCCGGAGATCCAGGTGGTGTAGGCCTCCCACTTGAACCAGTGCAGCTCGTCCGGCATCCCGGCCGGGGCCACCATGAACTTCGTCTGGTGGTAGAAGCCGCCGGAATGGACGCTCCAGAGCTCGCCGGCGACGTCCTGCCGGGCCTGGGCGGGCGCCTTCAAGTGGCTGTCCAGCCACATGAAATAGAACGACGAGCCGATCCAGGCGATGCCGGCCACCAGGTGCAGCCAGCGGATCGCCAGATTGGCCCAGGCCCCCCAGTCGAAGGTCACTCCGCGCGATCCTCCGTGAGCTGAAGGAGCTGTGCGGCAAGGGCCACGGCGATCACCGCCGGCGCCTTGCTCTTCAGGCTCGGAATGCCGATCGGGCAGGTCAGCCGGCCGAGATCAGCGTCGCCGAAGCCGTCGGCCCGCAGCCGGCTGTCGAAGCGCGCCCGCTTGGTCCGCGAGCCGATCAGGCCGAGGTAGGCGAAGTCGCGTCGCGCCAGCACCGCCTTGGTCAGGCGATAGTCGAGGTCGTGGCTGTGGGTGAAGATCGCGAACAGCGTCCCGGCCGGCGCCGCCTCGATGCAGGCCTCCAGCTCGTCCTCGCTGAGAATGTCCGCGTGGGTTCCACCGGCCTCGGGGCGCAGGTCCTCGCGGCTCGCCAGCCATTCCAGGTCGAAGGGCAGGGGCGCGAAGGCCCGCGCCACCGCCTGGCCCACGTGCCCTGCGCCGAAGATCACGAGCTTGGGCCGGGCCGGCTGCATCAGCTCCGAGAGGCGCCGGACCTGCGGGATCGGCGCTCGCGGGCTGTTGTCGGCGGGGTCACCGCCGGCCGGCGGCTGCACGGAACGCTCAAGGTCGCCGCCCTCAATGTCGGCCTGCAGGCGGAAGGCGTCGCCGCGCGCGCAGGCCTGGGCGGCGTCGGAAAGCCAGGGCAGGCTGTCGCTGTCGATGCGCTCGACCAGCAGTCGCACCCGGCCGCCGCAGCATTGGCCGAGCAGCGGCCCCAGCGGATAGTCCTGCAGGGCGTGGCGGCGCGCGTCCTGGGCCAACAGCTTGCGCGCCTGGTCCAGCGCCTGGCGCTCCAGGGAGCCGCCGCCGATGGTGCCGGTGAAGCGGTCGGGCCAGACCAGCATGCGCGCGCCGATCTCGCGCGGCGTCGAGCCCTGGGCGCCGACCACGCTGGCCATGGCCAAGGTCTCGCCGCGGCGGACGGCGCTCAGCGCCTGGGCGATCCACTCAGACATCGCCAGTCCTCGACCGGACATCCTCGACGGCCGCCAGGATGCGCTCGGGCGTGGCGGGGGCGTCGAGGTTCGGCATGACCCGGTGGCCGCCGACGCTCGCCACCGCGTCGGTGAGCGCCGAGAAGACCGATATGGCCAGCATCAGCGGCGGCTCGCCCACGGCCTTAGAGCGGTGGATCGTGGCCTCGCGGTTCTCGCCGCGCGCCCAGATCGCCAGGTTGAAGACCTGCGGCCGATCGCCAGCCGCGGGGATCTTGTAGGTCGATGGCGCGTGGGTGCGCAGGCGGCCTTGCGCGTCGAACACCAGCTCCTCGGTGGTCAGCCAGCCCATGCCCTGGATGAAGCCGCCCTCGATCTGGCCTAAGTCCACCGCCGGGTTCAGCGAACGGCCGACGTCATGCAGGATGTCGACGCGGGTGACCCTGCTTTCGCCGGTCAGGGTGTCGATCGCCACCTCCGAACAGGCCGCGCCATAGGCGTAGTAATAGAACGGGCGGCCCTGGTGGCGGGCGCGGTCGTAGTGGATGTCCGGGGTGCGGTAGTAGCCGGTGGACGACAGCGAGATGCGCGCGAAATAGGCCCGCCGCACCAGCTCGGTGAAGGCGAGCTTGGTCTTGCCGGCGGTCACGCCTTCGGGGCCGAACAGCACCTCGGCCGGCTTGCAGCCGAACGCCTCGGCGGCGAAGGCGACCAGCCGCTGCTTGATGGTCTGCGCCGCGGCCTGGGCGGCCATGCCGTTGAGGTCGCTGCCGGACGAGGCCGCGGTGGACGAGGTGTTGGGCACCTTGTCGGTGCGGGTGGCGCTGACCTTCACCGCCTCCAGCGGGACCTGGAACTCGTGGGCGACGACCTGGGCGACCTTGATATTGAGGCCCTGGCCCATCTCGGTCCCGCCGTGGTTCAGGTGGATCGAGCCGTCGGTGTAGACGTGGACCAGCGCGCCGGCCTGGTTCAGGTGGGTGGCGGTGAAGGAGATGCCGAACTTCACCGGCGTGAGCGAAAGCCCGCGCTTGAGGATCGAGTTTTCGGCGTTCCAGGCGGCGATGACCTTGCGCCGGGCGCGGTACTCGCAGGCGGCCTCCAGCTCCGTCATCAGGTCGTGGGCGACGCTGTCGGTGACGGTCTGGCCGTAGGGCGTCAGGTCGCCGGAGACGCCGTAGAGGTTGGCCAGGCGCACATCGAGCGGGTCCTTTCCGAGCCGCAGCGCGATGGCGTCCATCGCGCGCTCGATCCCCATCATGCCCTGCGGCCCGCCGAAGCCGCGGAAGGCGGTGTCGGAGACGGTGTTGGTGCGCAGGCGGTGGGAGACGATCTCGGCAGCCTGTAGGCAATAGGCGTTGTCGGCGTGGAACATCGCCCGGTCGTTGACGGCGATCGACAGGTCGGCGGAGAGGCCGCAGCGGGCGGCGAGCTCGAAGGCCGCGCCGCGCAGGCGGCCTTCGTCGTCGAAGCCCACCTCCCAGTCGCTGACGAAGGCGTGGCGCTTGCCGGTCATCGCCATGTCGTCGTCACGGTCGAGGCGCAGCTTGGCCGGGCGGCCGGTCCTGGTGACGGCGAGCGCCGCCAGGGCCGCATAGTGGATCGACTGGGTCTCCTTGCCGCCGAAGCCGCCGCCCATGCGGCGCACCTCCACGGTGACCGCGTTGTCGCGCAGGCCCAGGCAGCGGGCGATCAGGTGCTGGGTCTCGCTGGGGTTCTGGGTGGAGGACCAGACGTGCAGGTCGCCGTCCTCGCCCGGCACGACCAGCGCCACCTGGCCCTCAAGGTAGAAGTGGTCCTGGCCGCCGATGGCCAGCCGGCCGGAGAGCGCGTGCGGGGCCGCGGCGATCGCCGCGTGGGCGTCGCCCAGGCGCATGACCTGGCTGTCCTCGATCAGCGAACTGGCGGCGCGGGCGGCTTCGATGGTGAGCAGCGGCGGCAGGTCTTCGTACTCGACGACGGCCAGGGCGGCGGCGGCGCGGGCCTTGGGCAGGCTCTCGGCGGCGACGACGAACAGCGGCTGGCCCACGAAGCGCACGACGCCTGCGGCCAGCAGGGGTTCGTCGTTCTGCACCGGGCCGATCTCGTTGCGGCCCGGCACGTCGGCGGCGGTCAGCACGCAGACGATGCCCGGCGCGGCGCGGACGGCGGAAAGGTCGAGGCGGGTGACGCGGGCGTGGGCGCGCGCGCTCTGGCCCACGTGCAGGTGCGTAAGGCCGGCGGGCTCCGGCAGGTCGTCGATGTAGAGCGCCTCGCCGGCCACGTGCTTTTCGGCGCTGTCGTGGGCGATCGCGCTATGGACCGCGGAGAGTGTGCGAAGGGCCGCGCCGCTATCAGCCATGCGCCACCGCCAGCGCTTCGAGGACCCGGGTCGCCGTCGCGCCTGTGCTCTCGAACCACGCCCGCAAAAGCAGGTTCTTCGCGGCTTGCAGTCGGTAGCCGGCCGAGGCGCGCATGTCGTCGATGGGCTGGAAGTCGTGGGCCAGCGCCTCGGCGGCGGCGCGCGCCGTGGCCTCGGTCCAGGGCTTTCCGCTGAGCGCCGCCTCGCAGGCCGCCGCCCGCGTCGGCGTTGCCGCCATGCCGCCGAAGGCGATCCGCGCGTCGGTGACCCGTCCGGCCTCGACCCCGATGGAGATCCCGGCGCAGACCGCCGAGATGTCCTGATCGAAGCGCTTGGAGAGCTTGTAGAGCTTGAAGATGCGGCCTTGCGCGACCTTCGGGACGATCACCGCCTCGACGAATTCGCCCGGCTGGCGGTCCTGCTTGCCGTAGGCCAGGAAATAGGCCTCCAGCGGCAGGCTGCGGGTCGCCTCGCCCTTTCTCAGCAGCAGGGTCGCGCCCGCCGCGATCAGCGCCGGCGGCATGTCGCCGATCGGCGAGCCGTTGGCGATGTTGCCGCAGACCGTGCCGAGGTTGCGCACCTGCAGCCCGCCCAGCCGGCGCAGCAGTTCGCCGAATTCCGGCTGCAGGCCGGCCAGCGCGCCTTCGGCGTCGGCGTACCGGACGCCGGCGCCGATGCGGATCGCTTCGTCCTGGGCCTCGATGCGGCGCAGCTCGGCGACCTCGTTCAGGGAGATCACCACGGGCAGGCGGCGATGCTGCTTGGTGACCCAGAGGCCCACGTCCGTGCCGCCGGCGAGGATCGTCGCGTCCGGATAGACCGCCACGGCCCGCGCCAGGTCTTCGACCGTGCGTGGCGCGAGGAAGCGGCGGCCCTTGTGCTCGACCTCCAGCATTTCGGTGGGCTGGATCGCCTTGAGCTCAAGGGCCAGCGCCTCGGCCAGCCGCGCGTCCGGGTCCGGCCCCATCGCCTGGCCGGCCGCCAGGATCGGGCCGTAGCCGGTGCAGCGGCAGAGGTTGCCGGCGAGCGCGTCCTTCAGCGCGGCCGCATCCGTCGCCGCGCCTTCCCGCTGGTGCGCGTAGAGGCTCATCACGAAGCCCGGCGTGCAGAAGCCGCACTGGCTGGCGTGGTTGGCGACCATCGCCTGCTGGATGGGGTGCAGGCTTCCGCCGCGCTTCAGGCTCTCGACGGTGAACAGCGCCCGGCCGTCGAGCATGGGGGCGAACAGGATGCAGGCGTTGACCGCCCGGAAGCGCACGCGGCCGGCCTCCAGTTCGCCCAGCACCACGGTGCAGGCGCCGCAGTCGCCCTCCGCGCAGCCCTCCTTGGTCCCGGTGCGGCGCAGGCCGTAGCGCAGCAGGTTCAGCACCGTCAGCGTCGGGTCGATATCCGCAAGTTCGCGGACCTCGCCGTCCAGCAGGAATCGGATCGGCCTCCCTTTTGGAGAACTGGTCATCGTCAGCTGCCGCGGTAGGTGGAATAGCCGAAGGGGCTGACCAGCAGGGGCACGTGATAGTGGCCGCCGGCCTCGGCGATCCCGAACTCGATCGCCACGGTCTCGAGGAACGCCGGGTCGGGCAAGGCGAGGCCGAGCCCGCGGTAGTAGGGCCCGACCTCGAACTCCAGGCGATAGGCGCCGGGCGTGAGCGCGCCGGCGGCCAGCAGGGGCGAATCGCACCGGCCGTCGGCGTTGGTCTTCGCGCTCGTCACGACCGCGCCGTCCCGCAGGAGGCGCAGGGCCATGCCCGAGGCGGGCCGTCCGTGGGCCGTGTCGAGGACGTGGGTGGTGAGGCCGCTCATGCGTCTTCCGTGATCGCCAGCCGCCCAGAGTCCGTCCAAGGGGCTGGAATTGCAACTCCCGGGGCTTCTTGCGACGCTGGGCGCCGCGTCAGGCCTGATTTGCGGTGAGAGATGCCCAGGGATCCCTATCCTCGCGACCTCGAAGGCTATGGCGCGGAGCCGCCGCACGCCGACTGGCCGGGCGGGGCGCGGATCGCCGTCCAACTCGTGCTGAACTACGAGGAGGGCGCGGAGATGAGCGTCCTGCACGGCGACCCGCAGTCGGAGAGCTTCCTCTCCGACCTGATCGCTCCGCCGGCCATCGTCGGCGCGCGGCACATGAGCATGGAGCAGGTCTACGACTATGGCGCGCGGGCCGGCGTCTGGCGGCTTTTGCGCCTCTTCGAGCGCTGCGGCGTGCCGGTGACGGTGTTCGGCGTCGCCATGGCGATGGAGCGCAACCCGGCGGTGGTGGAGGCCTTCCTGGAGGCCGGTCACGAGGTCGCCAGCCACGGCTGGCGCTGGATCAACTACCAGGACGTGCCCGAGCGGGTGGAGCGCGAGCACATGATCCGCGCCATCGACATCCACCGCCGCCTGACCGGCGAGGCGCCGCTCGGCTGGTACACCGGGCGCACCAGCCCCAACACGCGCCTGCTGGTGGCCGAGCAGGGCGGGTTCCTCTACGACGCCGACGACTATTCCGACGACCTGCCGTTCTGGTCGCGGCTGACGCAGCGGCCGCAGCTCATCGTGCCCTACACGCTGGAAGCCAACGACATGCGCTTTTCCGGCGGCGGCCTGGCGACCGGCGAGCAGTTCTTCAGCTACCTCAAGGACGCCTTCGACGTGCTCTATGCGGAGGGCGAGGAACGGCCGAAGATGATGTCGGTGGGCCTGCACTGCCGCCTGAGCGGGCGGCCCGGCAAGCTCGCAGGGCTGGAGCGGTTCATCCGCTACGCCCAGGGCCACCAGGACGTCTGGTTCTGCCGCCGCATCGAGATCGCCCGGCACTGGCACGAACGGCATCCGTATGAGGCGTAGACAGCCGTCCGCCCTTCTCCCGCAAGGGGAGAAGGGCGCGATGAGACCGGGTTCGTTGTCGCACGCCGCGTTCATCGCCCGGTTCGGGCCGGTCTATGAGGCCTCGCCCTGGGTGGCGGAGGGCGTCTGGCCGGCGGTCGAGGCGGGCGGGCTGGACGAGCCGGCGGCCCTGGCGCGGGCGATGCGCGCGGAGGTCGACGCCGCGCCGCGCGAGATGCAGCTCGCGCTGATCCGCGCCCATCCGGAACTCGCGAGCCGGGCGCGGATGGCCGACGCCTCGGTCAGGGAGCAGGCCGGCGCGGGCCTCGACCAGTGCTCGCGGGCCGAGTTCGAGGCCTTCCAGCGGCTGAACGGCGCCTACAACGCCCGCTTCGGCTTTCCCTTCATCGTCGCGGTGAAGGGTCTCACCCGCGCCGACATCCTGGCGGTGTTCGAGGCGCGGCTGGAAAACGATCCCGAGGCCGAGTTCGCCACCGCCATCGAGCAGATCCACCGGATCGCAGGCTTTCGCCTCGCCGGCCTGACCTGAGGTATGCTGCGCCCGTGACCGATGACCTTCGCCGCCGCTACGTCGACCTCGCCCAGCCTCGCCTGGGCTCCGAGGTGGTGTACGCCACCGACGACTTCTTCGCCGACAAGGCGCGGCTGATCGATCCGCGACCGCCGGTCTGGCGCGAGGGCGAGTACGACGCCAACGGCAAATGGATGGACGGCTGGGAAAGCCGGCGAAAGCGGGTCCCCGGCCACGACTGGTGCGTGATCCGGCTGGGCGTCCCCGGCGAGGTCGCGGGCTTCGAGGTGGACACCTCGCACTTCACCGGCAACTACCCGCCCGCCGCGATGATCGAGGTCTGCCGCTCGGACGAGGCTGCGCCTGGCGACGACGCGCCCTGGATCGCCGTGACGCCGCGCTTCGATCTGAAGGGCGACGACCGGGTGTTCATCCCCATCGCGCGCGGCGAGCCGGTGAGCCACGTGCGCCTGCACATCTATCCCGACGGCGGCGTGGCGCGGCTGCGCGTCTGGGGCCGCGTGCTGCCGGACTGGGCGAAGGTCGGGCCCGACGAGACGATCGACCTGCTGGCCACCGCCAACGGCGGGCGCGGGATCATCGCCAACAACGAGCACTACGGCGTGGTCGCCAACCTGACCGCGCCCGGCCGGGGCGTGAACATGGGCGATGGCTGGGAAACCCGACGCCGCCGCGAGCCTGGCCACGACTGGGCGGTGCTGGAGCTTGGGACCTTCGGCCGGGTGGAGCGGGTCGTCGTCGACACCGCCCACTTCAAGGGCAACTACCCCGACCGCTGCTCGATCCAGGCCTCGCCGCGCGCCCACGGCTCGCCCGAGGAGATCGCCGCCCAGGCCGAGCACTGGCCGGTGCTGCTGCCGGAGGTGAAGCTGCAGGCGGACCACGAACACGTCTTCGCGGGCGAGCTCGCCGACATCGGCCCGGTGCGGTTCGTGCGCTTGAACATCTATCCCGACGGCGGGGTGAGCCGCCTGCGGGTGCTCGGACGCGTGGCGATCTAGCGGGCGGGATAAACCGCAAGCATTTCAAGGGGCGGCCGGCGTCGAGAGCAAAGTCGTAACGCTTGCCAAGTCAAATGCGCGGGTGTTTGATCCTCTCTCAAAGGCCCTACGCCGGCGAGCTGGCGGGAGGGCCTTTTCGATTCTGGAGGTTCCGTAGCCACCCATGTCCACGAACAGGACATCCCACATCCGGCTCACCTCGCACCCGGGCACAGGCTCGGCGAGCCGGTTCCCCATCCACTGGGACGCGCCGACCGCGCGCGAGCGCGGGCCGGTCATCGCCACGCCGAACGCCGGGGCCGATCGCAACGCCGTGGGCGCCCACGGCGGCGCCTATTCGATCTACCGCGCGCTGGCGATCAGCTCCGGCGCCATGGCCGCCGAAACCCGCCCCGAACTGCACAACACCTATCCGGTCGTGCCGATCGGCCCGCACGACCAGTGGCATGAGCCGGGCAAGATCGTCAGCCTCGACCCCTGGGGCCACCGGGTCGCCGAGGACTTCGCGCCGGAACTGGCTGAGGGCGTCGACATCCGCCCGACCATCGCCGTCACCAAGGCGCGGATCGACCTGCACGAGATCCACGACGCCATCGCCAAGGGCCGGCTGAAAGTCGACGGCAGGATCGTCCACGAGAACGGCGACGTCGCGGTGACCAAGGCCGCCATCGACCCGGTCTGGTATCTGCCCGGCATCGCCGAGCGCTTCGAGGTGGAGGAGCAGCAGCTTCGCCGCACCCTCTTCGAACAGACCGGCGGCATGTATCCCGAGCTGGTCACCCGGCCGGACATCTCCGTCTTCCTGCCGCCGATCGGCGGGATCACCCTCTACATGTTCGGCGACCCGGCCCACATCGGCGACAAGCGCTACACGCTCACCTGCCGCGTCCACGACGAGTGCAACGGCTCCGACGTCTTCGGCTCCGACATCTGCACCTGCCGCCCCTATCTGACGCACGGCATCGAGGAGTGCGTCGCCCAGGCCCAGGCCGGCGGCACGGGCCTGATCGTCTACAACCGCAAGGAAGGCCGCGCGCTGGGCGAAGTGACCAAGTTCCTGGTCTACAACGCCAGGAAGCGCCAACCCGGCGGCGACCAAGCGGCGACCTATTTCGAGCGCACGGAATGCGTGGCCGGCGTGCAGGACGCGCGCTTCCAGCAGCTCATGCCCGACATCATCCACTGGCTGGGCATCCGGCGCATCGATCGCTTCGTATCGATGTCCAACATGAAGTACGACGCGCTGGTGAAGGGCGGGATCGAGATCGGCGAGCGCGTGCCGATCCCGGATTACCTGGTGCCGGAAGACGCCTCGGTGGAGATGGAGGCCAAGAAGGCCGCCGGCTACTTCACGCCCGAAAAGCCGCCATCGAAGGCCGACCTCAAGAAGGTGGTCGGTCGCGACCTCAAGGAATTCTGAGGTCCGATGCTGATGAGGCATGGATGAGCGACGTCGGCGATCGGGCCGAAGCCGAACGCTTGCTCTCGGCCAGCGCCGTGCGCGATGCGGCCAATGCGATGTTCCGGCTCGCCGAGGCCAACGGCCTGCCGCAATGGCGGATCGACCTGTCCCGGATGGCGGTGGCCGCCGACCTGACGGCCGAGACAGTGCGGGCCAACTATCCGGACCTCAAGGTCCCGTTCCACGCGCGATGGCGGCACTTCAGCGCCGACGGCCGCGACCTCTGGGCCGAGGCGGACAAGCCGTCGGATCCGATGGCGCTTGGACGGGCGGCCTTCAACCTGGTGATCCCCTCGGTCCTGCTGGACGCCGGCGCGGGGCCCGGCTGGCGCTATCGCGACGCCAGCGGAGCGGAACTGTCGCGCTCGGAGGGGCTGGGCGTGGCGTCGCTCAGGATGTGGCAGTCCGGCGCCCTGGACGACCTGTCCTCAGTGAGCGCGGCGTCGGTGGCGCAGGCCTTCCAGGTTTCGGACGACAATCCGCTGGTGGGCGTCGAGGGCCGCGCGGCCCTGCTTCGCCGTGTCGGACAGGCGGTGGGCCAACCGGCCCGGCTGCTCGATATCTTGGCCGGGCGCGCGAAGCGGGGCGTTCTGGCGGCGCCGGACATTCTGGAGGTGCTGCTGCACGAGCTGGGGCCGATCTGGCCGGGTCGGCTGACGCTGGCGGGCATGCCGCTCGGCGACTGCTGGACCCATCCGCTGGGCGGCCGCGGGCTCGTGCCGCTTCACAAGCTTTCGCAATGGATGAGCTATTCCCTGATCGAGCCGCTGCAATGGGCCGGCGTCAAGGTCATCGACATCGACGGCCTGACGGGCCTGGCCGAGTATCGGAACGGCGGGCTCTTCATCGATACGGGCGTGCTGCTGCTCCGTGACCCGGATGACGAACGCATCGCCCATCCGGTGGACAGCCCCGTCGTCGTCGGCTGGCGTTCGCTGACGGTGGCCTTGCTGGACCGCCTGGCGCCGATGGTGCGCGAACGGCTGGGCGTCGCCGCCAAGGACTTTCCGCTGGCCCGCGTGCTGGAGGGCGGCACCTGGGCGGCGGGCCGGCGGATCGCGCGGGAAAAGCGCGTCGACGGCGGGCCACCGATCGCCATCATTAGCGACGGCACTGTCTTTTGAGGGGAGCCATGAAGGGCGTCACCATCGTCGACCACCCGCTGGTGCAGCACAAGCTGACGCTGATGCGGAAGAAGGACACCTCGATCAAGAGTTTCCGCCAGCTCCTCAAGGAGATCGGCGGGCTGATCTGCTACGAGGTCACCCGCGACCTGCCGCTGGAGACCGTCGAGATCGAGACGCCGCTGCAGGCGATGTCCGCCCCGCAGCTCGCCGGCAAGAAGCTGGTCTTCGCCCCGATCCTGCGCTCCGGCATGGGGATGCTGGACGGGATGCTGGAGCTGGTGCCGGCCGCGCGCGTGGCGCACATCGGCCTCTACCGCGACCCGGCGACGCTGGAGTGTGTGGAATACTACTTCAAGGCGCCCGCCGACCTGGCGGACCGCACCGTGGTGGTGATCGACCCGATGCTGGCCACCGGCAACACGGCGATCGCCGCGGTCGATCGGCTGAAGGAGGCCGGCGCCCGCAACATCCGCATGGCCTGCCTCTTGGCCTCGCCGGAAGGGATCTCGAAGTTCCAGGGCCACCACCCCGGCGTGCGGGTCTGGACCGCCGCGGTGGACGAGCGCCTCAACGACCACGGCTACATCCTGCCGGGCCTGGGCGACGCCGGCGACCGGATGTACGGGACGCGGTAGGCGGCTTTAGATTGATATCTTCATTTGCTCGTCATTCCCGGCCTTGTGCCGGGAACCTATGAACTCAGTGGGTGAAAGGTGGGCGGCGCCGACGCGTTCAGATCGGGCAGCGCGGTGATCTTGGGTTCCCGGCACAAGGCCGGGAATGACGGGTGAGAGAGGGATAGCAGCAGTCGACGACTGTCGATCCGACCTATGCCGCCATTTCCGCCTTGCTCTCCACCGTTCGCGCCAGCAGCGCGATCAGGTCGTCGGGACGCAGGGGCTTGGCCAGGTGGCCGTCCATGCCGGCGGCCTTGGCGTCGGCGATGTGTTCGGGCAGGGCGTTGGCCGAGAGCGCCACGATCGGAGTGTGGCGGCGGCCGCGCACCGCCTCCAGCGCGCGGATCTCGCGCGCGGCGCTGAGGCCGTCCAGCACCGGCATCTGCAGGTCCATCAGGATCAGGTCGTAGGCGCCGCGCTCCGCGGCCTCCACCGCCTTGCGCCCATCCTCCACCAGGGTGAGGTCGACGCCGAAGGGCTCCAGGATCAGCGAGATCACCGTACGGTTGGTCGGATGGTCCTCCGCCACCAGCACGCGCATGGAAGAGATGTCGGTCTGGGCGTCCTCGTTGGCGGCGGCGCCTTGCGCCTCGGCCGTGGCCAGCGCCAGCGGCAGGTCCACGCGGAACGCCGAGCCCACGCCGAGCTCGGAGGTGGCCGAGATTTCCCCGCCCATCATCTCGGCCAGCGAGCCGGAGATCGCCAGCCCCAGGCCCGACCCGCCGAAGCGGCGGGTGATCGAGCCGTCGGCCTGCTCGAAGCGGGAGAACAGCTTGGCCTGGAACTCGGGCGAGAAGCCGACGCCGGTGTCGGTCACCGTGAAGCTCACCCGCTCGTCGCACCGGGTCACGATCATCGCGACCTTGCCTTCGGTGGTGAATTTCACGGCGTTGGAAAGCAGGTTCGACAGGATCTGGGTGACCCGCACGTCATCGCCCATGCACCAGCCCAGCGCGCCGGTATCCATCTCCACCTCGAACGCCAGGCCCTTCTTCTCGGCGCTGGCGCGGTGCAGGGCCGCGATGGTGGCCACGCAGTCGGCCAGGTCGAAGGGCGCGGGGTTGATCGGAAGTTGGCCGGCCTCGATACGCGAGATGTCGAGGATGTCGGTCAGCACCTGCTCCAGCAGCCGGCCGGACGAGCGCACCAGTTCCGCCATCTCCTGGCCGCGTTCGGTGGTCTGCTCCTTGGCCAGCACCTCGGAGAGCGCGATGACGCCGTTCAGCGGCGTGCGCAGCTCGTGGCTCATGTTGGCCAGGAAGTCGGTCTTGGCGGCGTTGGCGCGCTCCAGCTCGGCGGTTCGCGTCAGCACGCGGTCTTCCAGCTCGCTCAGGATCTGGTCGCCGCGCAGGCGCTCATCGCGCAGCTTGCGGGCGAGCTGGCCGATTTCGTCGGGTCGCTTGGCGAGCGCGCCGGCGCCCACGGCCTTGGCGTCGCCCAGGGTGCGCAGCGGCGAAATGATCAGCCGCCGGACCATCCCGAACAGGATGGCCGCGCCGATCGCCACGATCAGGAACTTGCCGATGAGGTTGGACAACAGCTCCGGCGAGGCGACGGCCTGGACCTTGGCCTTCGGGAAGGCGACCAGCAGGAGCCAGGACGGGCCCTCCAGGTGGCCGTAGGCGACCAGCATCTTGCCGTCCGGGCTCTCGACGACGCCGGTGGCCTTGCCCTGCGCCTGGATGCGCTCGACCAGCGGGCCCAGGCCATAGGTCTTCTCCAGGGCCGCCACGGCCTTGGGATTGAGGGCGTCGGGCTTGGCGAACCCCGGGAAGGCGACGAGCTCGCCCTTGTCCGAGGCGATCAGGCTTGTCGCGCCGGCCGGCGTGTTTTGCAGCACATGGGTCAGGTACGAGCCGGCCATGATCGTGGTGCCCCAGGCGCCCACATAGCGGCCGTCGATGTAGACGGGGCTGACGCAGCCGGAGATCAGGGTCTTGCGGGTCTTGTCCTGCAGCAATGGCGACAGCGGCGTGCAGCGCATGCGCCGGGTCGGGTCGTTCTGCGGCAGCGGGTAGCTGCCCTGGTCGGTATGGTCGAAGTCGATGTCGCCGGGCGCCAGCTTGCGGAAATAGGTCAGCCGCTCCTGGCGGTTCGGCGCAAACAGGATCAGCCGGTCCTTGGGCGTCAGGAAGAAGAAATTCTCGAACTTGGCGAGGTCGGATTCACCGACGCGGTTCACCACCAGGGTGGCGGCCGTGAGCAGCCGTTTTTCCGCCGGCGAAACGTCGTCGGCGTGGCCCAGGTAGGCGCCAATCCCATAGATCGCGTCACCGTTGGCGGTCTGCTCGCCATTGAACAGGCTGTCGCGGCTACGCCGGCTGCCGTCGCCCTTCGGGGGGAACCACTCTTCGAACTGACGCTCGACCTGCGCGTCGGTGCGCGTCGCCGCGAGCCGCCGGCGAAGCGCGTCGGTCGCCGCCGCCTGCTTGGCGCGCAGGCCGTCGAACAGCTCTTCCTCGGTGCGGGTGCGTTCCTGAACGTAGAGCGCCAGGTCGGCGATGTGGCGCTTTTCGTCCTGCTTGCGGTAGGCGCCATAGGTCACGAACGCATCGACGAGCAGCAGAACGGTCATGCTGGCGATGAGGCCCGCCAGCAAGGTCGTGCCGATGGATCGGAAACGCATTCCCCGCACCTGCCACCCCACCTTTCGCGGAACGGCGTACCAGCAAATGCTTTCCGAAGGCTTCCCCAGGGAAAATTTTAGGGATTTTGGCCGGTCAGGTGGCCAGTTCGACCACCGTCAGGATGAGAGCCGCGATCCAGGCGGTCTCCAGCCCCATCACCGCGACCGGGCGCCAGCCCGCGGCGATCAGCGCCTTGAACGAGGTCTTCATGCCGAGTGCGGCGATCGCCACCACCAGGCACCAGCGGGAGACCTCGTTCGCCCCGTCCAGCGCCAGCTTGGGCAGGACCCCCAGGCTGTTCAGCGCCACCAGGCCCGCAAAGCCGAACAGGAACAGCGGGATCGGGACCTTGGCGCCGGAGCGGCCGCCGCGGCCGCGCGACAGGACCAGCGCGATGGTCATGACCACCGGCAGCAGCATGGCCACGCGCAGCAGCTTCACATAGGTGGCGATGTCGCCGGTCTTCTGGCTGATCATATAGCCCGCGCCCACCACCTGGGCGACGTCGTGGATGGTGCCCCCCAGGAAGAGGCCGGCGCGCTGGTGGTCGAGGCCGATGGCGGTAACCAGCATGGGGTAGAGGATCATGGCGATGGTCGAGAGCGTGGTGACCACCACCACCGCCAGGATGACGTCGCGCTCGCTCTCCTTGGTCTTCGGCAGCACCGAGGCGATGGCCAACGCCGCCGAGGCCCCGCAGATGCCGACCGATCCGCCGGACAGCACGCCGAACGCGCGGCTGAGGCCCAGCAGGCGCGAGAGCCCCAGGCCCACCAGCAGCGTCGTCGCGACGCCGGCCACCACCATGGCGACAGGAACCGGCCCCAGGGCGATGATCTGCTCCACCGTGATCCGCGCGCCGAGCAGGGCGACGCCGGTCCGCAGCACCGCCTTGGAGGCGAACTCGATGCCGGCGATGCAGCGGCCTTCCTCGTGCAGGAAGTGGAAGGTCATGCCGAACAGCAGGGCGAACAGCATCACCGGCGCCTTGTAGTGCGAGGCGAGCCAGTCGGCGGCGAGCGCGATGGTCACCGCGACCAGCAGGCCGGGATAGATCGAGCGGACGAAGGTCTCGACGTTCAGCCGCGGGCGCGCCGGCGCCGCGGAGACCGGCAGCCCCTCCATGCCGTCGAAGGACTGGAACATCTCGTGCGCGGCCGCGGCGTCCGTATCGATGTCGCGGATGATCATGGCTGGCGGCCCCCAAGGTGCGCGCAGCCAAGCTGCCGCGCTTCGCGGTCAAAGACCAGACAGCGTTGTCATATGCCGTAGGGGCAGGCTGCGGCTAGTCCAGGATCCGCCGCACGGCGGCCGCCAGGGTGTCGCGTGCGCGCTTGGGCGACAGGCCCTGCTCGCGTCGCAGGCGCGACCAGCTTTCGTAGCTGAGCAGCAGGTCGAGGGCCTCCAGCTTGAGCTGGTCGCGGGCCACGGCCGGCGGGAGCTGGGCCTTGAGGATGTCGCGCAGGGCGGTGACTAGGCGCACGTTGTCGACCTCGAGGAACTTGGAGCGGTAGCGGAACACCGTCGAGGCGCGCAGGAAGGGCCCGACCTTCTCGAAGGCGACGGCGCGCCGTTCGATCAGCTCGACCACCCGCTCGCGCCAGTCGCCTGACTTGAAGGGCCGGTCGGCGATCTCGCGCAGCTCGCGGGCGATCACCACGGACATCTCGCGGTAGAGGCTGTCCATGTCCTGGAAGTGGCGAAAGACGGTGCGCAGGCCGACGTCCGCGCGCTGGGCGACCTGCTCGGCGCTGGGCGCGACCTCGCCGGCGTGGATGATCTCCAGCATGGCGGCCACGATCCGCGCGCGATTGTCCTGGCCGCGCCGGCGGCGGCCGTCGGCCTGGGGTTCGGGCGCCGCCGCCGGGGCTCGGCTCACGCGAAGAGGCCGCTGAGGCCGGCGGGCGCGAGGACGGCGTCGACCTTGACGCGCGCCGCCGCGGGCAGGCCTTCGTGCGACTGCCGCAGCCAGCCGAGGCACTTGGCCTGGTAGGGGAACGGCTGCTGGGCCCAGGGCCGGTCGTCCACCTGCGCGGTGACTTCGCCGGCGCCCCCGGCCACGGCCGCGGCGTTGGCGAGCATGACCGGCGGATAGACCCGCCCGATCTCGGCCAGGAGGGCGCGCAGGGTGTCCGGCAGGGCGTCCATGGCCAGCCAGTCCGCGTCGTCGGGCTCGAGGCCGGAGAGGTCCTCCATCATCCCGACCCAGGCGGTGACGCGCGGCGCCAGCTTCAGGGTGAGCGCCACCGGCGTCGGATCGAACTCGGCGAGCTGGGTGAGCTGCCCGAACACCGCGAAATCGCAGGAGCCCGGCCGCCCGCCCATCAGATAGGGGTGGCTGCGCAGGTGATCCTCGAAGGCCTCCAGGAAGCGCCGGTAGCTGGCCTCGATCACCGGCCCGGTCACCGGATTGGAGCCCACATAGCGCAGCCGGCCGATCTGGCGCTCGGAGATCGCGGCGCTGGCCTGGGCGAGGTCGGCGTCGGGAATGCTGAACCCGCGCCAGCAGGGCAGGATCGCCGCGGCCTTGGCAATGTCGGCCTCATAGGCCCAGCGGTAATGGAACATCGCCTTGGTGAGCCACTCGTCGGCGTAGTCCTCGATGAGTTCGTTCAGGAAGGCGAGCGCCGGATCGGGCGGGATCAGGCTGCGCCCCGGGTAGGCCTTCTCGAAGCGGCGGATCAGCGGCGTCGAATCGGTGACGGCCTGCAGCTCGCCCTGGTCGTCCGGCAGGTAGAAGGTTGGCAGGAGCTGGACCTTCGGGCGCGGCAGGTCACGCAGGCGCGGGTTGTTCGGCAGCATGAAGCTGTAGGCGATCCGCCGGTAGCGCAGCACGCCCAGCATCTTGCGGGTGTAGGGCGATCCGGGGGCGCCGGAGAGGGCGATGCGGTCGGTCATGGCGCAGCTCCGGTCTAGCGGAAGAAGGTGGCGAGGCGGTTGGTGCGGCGGATGTCCGTCGAACCCGCCGGCAGGCTCAGGAAGTCGCCATCATGGCCCACCCGCACGGTCCCGTGGAAGATGTCCCGCGTCTTGCCGAGCCACGGGCCCTCCAGCGCCGTGAACGGCAGGGGCGGGATGATGTGGGTGAACAGCAGGTAGCGGACCTTCGCCCGCTCGGCGATGCCGGCCGCCTGCTCCGGCGTCGTGTGGTAGGACAGGATGTCGTGGGTGATGGCGGCGAGGTTGGTCCGGCCGGCCTTCACCGCCGCCTCGTGCTGGACGGCCACCAGGTTCGGGGCCAGGCCTTCGTGGACCAGCACGTCGGCGCCCCTGGCCGCGGCCTCCAGGCGCGGCGAGGGCGCGGTGTCGCCGCTGATCACCACGGAACGGCCCTTGTAGTCGAAGCGGTAGCCGACCGCCGGCTCGACCGGGCGGTGATCGACGGGAAAGGCCGTGACCTTCAGCCCGCCGTCGTCGATCAGCACCACGTCCGGCGCTGCGCCGGCGACGACGAACGGGTGCGGCGCGCCGCCGAAGCCCGAGGGTGGCACGACCACCGGGCCGTGGTGGGCGATGCGGTAGCCGCGGTCGAGCGTGTAGGCCTGCTGGAAGCCGGCCACCACCTGGTCGACGCCGGTCGGGCCATAGACCGGCATGGGGACGGTGTTCTGGCCGCCGGCCCAGTGTTGCAGCAGGAGTTCGCCCAGGCCGTCGATGTGGTCGGAGTGGAAGTGGGTCAGGAAGACGCCCTCGATCCGCGCCGGCGGCAGGTTCATCAGCGCCAGGTTCTTCTGCGCCCCGGCCCCGACGTCGACGACGAACAGCCGCCGCCCCGCGAGCACCGCCGTGCAGGGTCCCGCCCGCGTCGGGTCCGGCATCGGCGAACCGGAGCCGCAAAGCCCGACGTGCAGGCCGTCGCCAAGCCCCGCGTAGGGATCGTCGCCCATGGCGTGGGCGTAGATGCGGGCCATGGCCGCCATGGCGATTCGGCCCCGGAAGGCGAAGCCCACGGCGGCCAGCACCACCACCGCCAGCACGACGAAACGCGCGATACGCCAGGCCTTCATGTCCGCCTCCCCCTGAACGTCGCCTGCCGAACCGTCGCCTTGACGGCCGATATAGTGGCACGCATATTGTCACTATATTCCGGATAGGTCTGCAACAAGTCAATCGAGGAGCCGCCGTGCGCATCCTGAAGACCCCAGACGAGCGGTTCGCCGGCCTGGCCGACTGGCCCTATGCGCCGCGCTACGCGACGGTCGTCGACGCCGACGGAACGGCGATGCAGCTGCACTATGTGGACGAGGGGACGCCGGACGGGCCGGTCGTACTGCTGATGCACGGCGAGCCGTCGTGGGCCTATCTCTACCGCAAGGTCATCGCCGCCCTGGCCGCCGCCGGCTGCCGCGTGATCGCCCCGGACCTGATCGGCTTCGGCCGTTCCGACAAGCCGGCGGACCGCAACGACTACACCTACGAGCGCCACGTCGAGTGGACGAGCCAGTGGCTGGCGCAGCTCGACCTCGCCGACATCACCCTCTTCTGCCAGGACTGGGGCGGGCTGATCGGCCTGCGGCTGGTCGCCGCCCATCCGGAGCAGTTCGCCGGCGTGGTGGTGGGCAACACCGGCCTGCCGGTCGGCAATGGCCTCTCCGAAGGCTTCGAGGCGTGGCTCAACTTCAGCCAGTCGGTCCCGACGCTTCCCATCGGCTTCATCCTGAACGGCGGCTGTGCGCGCGACCTGTCGTCGGAGGAGATCGCGGCCTACGAGGCGCCGTTCCCCGACGAGAGCTACAAGGAAGGCGCGCGGCAGTTCCCGAAGCTCGTGCCGATCACGCCGAGCCACGCCTCGGTGGCCGAGAACCAGGCGGCCTGGTCGGTGCTGGAGCGGTTCGACAAGCCGTTCATCACCGCCTTCAGCGACGGCGACGCGGTGACCCGCGGCGGCGAGGCCACGTTCCAGGCCCGTGTGCCGGGCGCCCAGGGCCAGCCGCACGTCACCCTGCACGGCGGCCACTTCCTGCAGGAAGACAGCCCCGCGGAGATCGCCGCCGTGCTCGAGGGCATGATCCAGCGCCGGCTGAAGGGCTTTTCCTGATGCAGGTCGTCAACGCGGTGACGCCTGACCTGCAACAGGCCGGCGAGTTCTTCGCAAGCCCGGAGGATGGTCCCTTCGTGATGGTCAACCTGCTGAAGTTCAAGCCGCGCGCCGAGTACGCGGACGGCTCGGACGCGGAGCTCACCGGCCGCGAGGCCTACGCCCGCTACGGCGAGGCGGTGCGCAAGCTGGTCGAGGCCCTGGGCGGGCGCATCCGCTACTCCGGCGCGGTGACCGGCCTGCTGCTGGGCGAGGTCGAGGAGCTGTGGGACATGGTGGCGCTGGCCGAATATCCCTCGCTCGCCGCCTTCTGGGCGATGGCCATGTCGAGCGAGATGCACGCCATCGAGCACCACCGCAAAGCCGGCCTCGCGGGCCAGCTCAACATCCGCACCAAGCCCGGCGAGGGGTTCTAGGGATTGCGGCATCCTTCTCCCCTTGCAGGAGAAGGTCATGGCCTAGGAAGGCGCCGATTGGGCCACCCGCAGGACGGTGCGGAAGCCGATGTGGTTCTCGCCGGTGTCGGTGGGGCCGGGCTCGCGGGCGGCCGGGCGATAGCGGTAGCAGTAGTTGGGCGAGCAGAGGAACGAGCCGCCCTTGATGACGTGCTTGCGCTGGCCTGGATCGCCGGGGTCGAAGGCGACGGTTTCCGCGGGCCCGGCGGGATCGGACCCGGCGGCCGGATCGAGGCCCGGCCGATACCAGTCCTTGGCCCACTCCCAGACATTGCCGGCCATGTCGTAGAGGCCATAGCCGTTGGGGGCGTAGCAGCCGACCGGCGCGGCCTCAGCCTTATAGCCGTCGCCGCCGGAATCCAGCACCGGGAAGACGCCCTGCCAGACGTTGGCCTGCGGCTTCTTCTCGTCGAGCGGCTGGTCGCCCCAGACGAACCGCGTGGCGGCCTTGCCGCCCTGGGCGGCGTATTCCCACTCGGCCTCCGTGGGCAGGTCGCGGCCCAGCCAGTGGGCGTAGGCGCGCGCGTCGTCCCACGCGATCTGCACCACCGGCCAGGCGTCGCGCCCGGCGATCGAGCTGCCGGGCCCTTGCGGGTGGCGCCAGTCCGCGCCCTGGACGACCCGCCACCACTGGCTGGGATCGGGCCCGGCCGCCTGGTCGGAGCCTGCGAAGACGATGCCCGAAGGCTTGAGCTGGTCGCCGCTGAGCTGCGGATAGGCCTTCGGATCCAAGGGCCGTTCGGCCATGGTCACATAGCCCGTCGCCTTCACGAAGCGGGCGAAGTCGGCGTTGGTGACCTCGGTGCGGTCGATCCAGAACGAGCCGACGCGGGTGGCGCGCGCGGGCCCTTCCTCCGGCCGCATGGCGCGCGCGCCCATCTGGAAGTCGCCGCCCTTGATCAGCACCATCCCCGCCGTCGCGGGCGCGTGCTGCGCCGGCGGGCGCTCGGTCAGGCAGGCCGTGCGGGCGGCCGGCGGGGCAGGTTCGCGCGATCCGCACGCGGCGAGCGCCAGGGCTGCGAGGAGGAGCGCGAACGCGGTCCTCATGGGCGGCGCGGTCGAAGCGACAGGGCCAGGAAGGCCGCGGCCAGCAGCACGGTCATCGGACTTGCGAAATGCTCGGGCGGATGGTGGCCGTTCGCGGGCGGGCGCAGCACCCAGCCCTGCAGGGTCATCAGGCCGCGCTCGACGATCACCAGGCTTAGAAACAGCGGGGTCAGCGGCCGGTAGCGCAGGGCGACCGCCAGCATGCCGAGGCCGAGCGCCAGCTGGGTCGCGCCTTCCCAGGGGAAGACGCCCACCACCAGGTCGCGCCGGTCGCCGAGGTCGAGGCCCGCGATCACGCCGGCGCCGCCGTCCGGCAGGAAGCTGTGGATCAGGCCGGGCAGCAGGGTGAGCACGGCGGCCAGCGCCAGGAACCAGGGCGCGACGGCCGCACCCCGGTACTGGGCGTTGGTGGAAGGCGGCAGGAAGCTCACGGCGAATCTCGCCCCGTCAGCCGTTTCGGTGCGCGTCAGTTGTCCCAGTAGATATATTCCTCGCCCTTGTGCTCCGGAACGCCGCTGGGGTGGTCGATGAACACCGGCCCCTGCAGCAGCGACGGCCAGAGCGGCTTCACGTTCTGCTTATCCTGCGCCGCCAGCAACGCCAGCATCGCCTTTGTCCGCTCGGGTTGCGCCTTGGAAAGCTCGTGGCGCTCGGTGGGGTCGGTGGCGAGATCATAGAGCCAGACCTTGTTCTGGGCCTCGCTCGACTGCAGCTTCCAGTCGCCGTCCAGCACCACCTTGTACTGGCCCGAACGCCAGAACAGCGTCTGGTGCGGCCGCCCGTGCGCCTTGCCTTCGACGAAGGGGATCAGGTCGACGCCGTCGATCACCCGGTCCCTGGGCAGGGGCGCGCCGGCCGCGGCCGCGGCGGTGGCGAAGATGTCCACGTGGCCGACCGGATAGGCGAAGCGTGAACCGGGCGCGATCTGGCCGTCCCAGCGGATGAAGAAGGGCGCGTGGATCCCGCCCTCGAAGAAGGTCGACTTCCAGCCCCGGTAGGGCTTGTTGATGTCCGGCAGGCCGATGTAGCCGGCGCCGCCGTTGTCGCTGGTGAAGATCACCATGGTGTTCTGGTCGAGGCCCTCGTCCTTGAGGGCCTGCAGGATCTTGCCCACGTTGCGGTCGAGGTTGCGCACCATGGCGGCGTAGACCCGCAGGCGATGGTCCTTGATCTGCGGCAGGGCGTCGTAGTCGGCCTTGGTGGCCTGCAGCGGCGTGTGGATCGCGTTCGGCGCGAAGTACATGAAGAACGGGCGGTTCCTGTTGGCCTTGATCGCCGCCACCGCCTCGTCGGCTAGGTAGTCGGTCATGTAGCCCTTGGGCTGGAACAACGCAGAGCCGTTGTACTGCACGGCGTAGGTCAGGTTCGGCCACAGGAAGCGGTCGATGGCGTCCCACGGCTGCTTGGAGTTCTCCACGCCCTTGTCATGCTCGGGCAGGTACATCGAGGCGCCGGGGATGAAGCCCAGGCTCTCGTCGAAGCCCTGATCCTCGGGCCGCGAGCCCTTGGCGCCGCCCAGGTGCCACTTGCCGAACTGAAGGGTGTGGTAGCCCTGGGCCCTCAGCACCTCGGCGATGGTGATTTCGCTGGCCGGTACGCTGAGTGTGTTGACGGCGGCCGGCGTGGGCGCGGTGCTGCCGGGGGGCATGTCCTTCAGCCGGTCCTTGAAGAAGCGCGGCTTCACGATGGCGCCGGGCTCGGCCTCGGTGCCGACCATCTTCTCGAAGGCCACGGGCGCCGGGGTGAACTCGAAGCCGAAGCGGGTCGGATAGCGGCCGGTCATGATCGCCGCGCGGGACGGCGCGCAGGTGGCGTTGCCGGCGTAGCCGTTGGCGAAGCTCACCCCCTGGCGGCCGATGGAGTCGATGTTGGGCGTCGGGACCGCGCCCCCGGCGACGCCGCCGCCGTTGAAGGTGATGTCGTTGAAACCCATGTCGTCGGCCAGGATGAACACCACGTTCGGCGGCCGCTTGCCGGCGGGCGGGGTGGCGGGGCCCTGCGCCCAGGTCACCGGATGGTTGGGCTCCACGTGCGGCAGGCGCGCGTGCGCGATCATCGCCAGGATCGTCGCCCGGTTCGCCGACGCCACGCCGAGCAGCACGGCCACGACAAGCACGATCGCCCCGAGCCAGGTCCAAAGTTTCATGGTCGCCTCCCTGTCGGTCGCGCGGCCAGTCTTTCAGGCAAGCCGCTGCCGGTCCCTGGCGCGGACTATATAGTGACATTATACGTGCCGCTAGATGCCGGTGCGCCGCCTGGCGCGCGGGGGGCGCCGCCCCGCCGGGAATCATGCCATCGGTCATGGTGTGGCCCGGAAACCATGATGGGCCGGCGCCAATTTACAATATTCCTTCACCATCATTGCCGCAGCGCGAAGCGCGATAGCCAAAAATTTGAGGATAAATGCCTCTTGCGAAGTCTCTTCTAACTTAAGAATTCTTAAGAGTAGTGTTCCGCGCACCGAATTGATGGCATGATAATTAACCATGTTAGCAAGTCTTATTTAAACCACGAATGAAATGCGCTAGTCTCCTGGTTGTTGGAGTTCCGCGCCGCGGCGTACCTTGTGGCCCATGCCTGGGGAGATGCGATGAGTTTGCCCGGCGTCCAGGACCTGGCCTTCGGTCCGCAGGATCTGGCCTTTGGTCCGTTCCGCCTGTCGATCCGTCAGCGAACCCTCTCCGACCGGGACGGCCCGGTGGCCTTGCCGAGCCGGGCCTTCGATGTGCTGGTCACGCTGATCGAATCCCGCGCGGCGGTGGTTTCAAAGCGCGAGCTGATCCAGCGCGTGTGGGGCGACGTGTCGGTCGAGGAGAACAATCTGCATGTCCAGATTTCCCACGTCCGCCGGGCGCTGGGGGCTGAGAACCGCTACATCGTCACCATTCCCGGCCGCGGCTACCGGTTCGTCGGCGAATTGAACCGGCCGCCGGGCGATCCGCGCAGCTTCAAGCCGGCGGGCGGTTTCGAGCCGCAGCCCGCGCGCAGCAACCTGCCGGCCCAGATGACCGCCCTGATCGGCCGCGAGGAAGACCTGGCGGCGACCTGCGCCATGTTCGGCTCGGCGCGGCTGGTGACGATGGTGGGGCCGGGTGGGGTCGGAAAGACCAAGCTCGCGCTCGCCGTGGCCCGCGCGCTTTCCAGGCGCTTCGAGGCCGGCTGCTGGCTGGTGGATGTCGGGCCGGCGTCCGACGCGGGCCAGGTGCTGAGCGCGGTGGCGGCCGCCCTGCAGGTCGACGAGCGGCCGGGCCAGACCCTCCAGGAGAACCTGGCGGACGCGCTCTACGACGGCGACGTCCTGCTGGCGCTCGACAACTGCGAGCATCTGCTGGAGGCCGTCGCCGACCTGGTCGCGAAGCTGCTGCAACGCTGCCCGGGCCTGCGCGTCCTCTGCACCAGCCAGGCGCCGCTCGCCCTGGACGGCGAGCGCGTCCGGCGGATCGCGCCCTTCGAACTGCCTGACCCCACCGACGCGCTCACTGCGGAGGCCGCGCTTCGGCACGACGCGGTGCGCCTGTTCGCCGAGCGGGCGGCGGCCGTGGACGGCCGCTTCGAGATCACCGACGCCACGGCGGCCAGCGTCGTCGAGATCTGCCGCCGTCTGGACGGCATCCCGCTGGCCATCGAGCTCGCCGCCGCGCGCGCGCCGCTGCTGGGCCTCGAGCCCCTGCTGTCGCGCATCGCCGACAGCCTGGCGCTGCTCAGCGACGACCGGCGCGACCTGCCGGACCGTCACCGCACGCTGCGCGCCGCCATCGCCTGGAGCTACGGCCTGCTGCCCGAGCCGCAACGCCACATCCTGCGCCGGCTCAGCATGTTTTCCGGCGGCTTCACCCTGGCCGCCGCCCAGGAGGTGGCCGCGGGGTCCGGCTTCGCGCCGTGGGAGGTGGTCCACGGCCTGGGCGCGCTGGTCCAGCGCTCGCTGGTGACCACCGGGCCGGATCTCGTGCGCCCACGCCATCGCATGCTGCAGGCGATGCGCGACTTCGCCCAGGAGCAGCCGGGGTTCGCCGAGGAGCAGCCGGACGTGGCGCGCCGGCACGCGGACTATTTCCTGGGCCTCGCCGAAACCGCCGACCGCGAAGACGACGACGCGGACCGCGAGGAGGCCGCCCAGGCGCTGGCGCCGGAGATCGAGAACCTGCGCGCGGCGCTGGCCTGGGCGCTGTCGGCGGAGGGCGACGCGACGCTCGGCGCAGCGCTCGCTGCAGCCACCGCGCGCTTCTGGTCGGACATCGGCCTGCTGACCGAACGGCGCACCTGGCTGTCGCGCGCCCTTGAGGCGCCGGGCGTCGAGCCGGCCATGCGCAACCGCCTGAACAGCCTGCTCGGGCCGGATCGCACAGCGGCGGCCCCGGACGAGCCGCCGGCGGAGCTGCGGCACTAGGCTGTCACCCGCTCGACTGGGCCGTCTTCACCAGGGCGCCGCTGGCCCTGAGGCGGTGAGGTGGCGGCCCGGGAGGGACTCGAACCCCCGACCTTAGCTTTAGGAAAGCTCTGCTCTATCCGGCTGAGCTACCGGGCCACGCGAGGCGCGTGATAGCCTAGTCGCCACGTCGGCGCCAACGCCGCGGGTGGGCGGAGCAGCCGATGGGATTTCTGCGCTATTTTCGCCTGCTCTACGTGCAGGTGCTGGCGGCGGTCGTGCTGGGCGTCGTGGTGGGCGCGCTGTGGCCGCATTTCGGCGCGTCGCTGAAGCCGCTGGGCGATGCCTTCATCAAGCTGATCAAGATGGCCGTGGCGCCGGTGATCTTCTGCACCGTCGCCGGCGGCATCGCGCGGATGGGGGACATCAAGGCGTTCGGCCGGCTGGGCGCGCGGACGCTGATCTACTTCGAGGCCGTCTCGACCCTGGCGCTGGTGGTCGGGCTGGCGGTGGGCAAGGTCGTCCATCCGGGCCAGGGGTTCAACATCGACCCGACGACGCTCGACCCGACAATCGCCGCCGGCTACGTCGCCAAGGCCGCGCACGGCCAGGGCGTGGTCGACTACCTGCTGCACCTGATCCCGGACACCTTCGTCAGCGCCTTCGCCGGCGGCGACCTGCTGCAGGTCCTGGTCATCGCGATCCTCAGCGGCTTCGCCTGCACCCAGATGGGCGCGTTCGGGGCGCGGACCGCCGCGGCGCTCGACGACATCGCCCGGCTGTTCTTCGGCATCATCGGCGTGATCGTGCGGCTGGCGCCGCTCGGCGCGTTCGGCGCCATGGCCTTCACCGTCGGCCGCTACGGCCTGGGCTCGCTCACGAACCTGGGCGCCCTGATCGGGACCTTCTACCTGACCAGCCTGATCTTCGTGCTGGTGGTGCTGGGCGTGATCGCCCGTCTCGCGGGGTTCTCGATCCTGAAGTTCCTGGCCTACATCCGCGAGGAGCTGCTGATCGTCTTCGGCGCCTCGTCGTCCGAGGCGGCCCTGCCGCTGATCATGGCCAAGCTGGAGCGGCTGGGGGCGGGCAAGGGAACCGTCGGCCTGGTGATCCCGACCGGCTATTCCTTCAATCTCGACGGCACCAACATCTACATGACGCTCGCCACCCTGTTCCTGGCCCAGGCGACCAACACGCCGCTGAGCCTCGGGCAGGAGGCGACCCTGCTGGGCGTCGCCATGCTGACCTCGAAGGGGGCGAGCGGCGTGGCCGGCGCGGGGTTCATCACGCTTGCCGCCACGCTGGCGGTGATCCCCGACCTGCCGATCGCCGCGCTCGCCCTGCTGGTCGGCGTCGACCGCTTCATGAGCGAGTGCCGCGCGCTCACCAACTTCGTCGGCAACGGCGTCGGCACGCTGGTGATCGCGCGCTGGGAGGGCGACCTGGACACCGAGCGGCTCAAGGCTGAGCTCGACCGCGGGCCGATCGACGAGGTGGCGATGCTGGAGAGCGCGGAGACGACCTAGGACCAATCGACCTTCAACAGGGCCGGAGCCCATGGCGTCTCCTCTCCCCCTTGCGGGGAGAGGTCGGGTGTGGGGGTGTCAGCGCGGCGCTTGAGGGGCCGGGGCGAAAAGCTCACAGCCGGCGCCCCCACCCCTGACCGGCCGGGGCGTGGAAACAAAAGCGCCTGGGTCCCCGCTTTCGCGGGGATGAGCGGAGGGGGTGGCGCCTAACGTGTTGATATTTCTCAGGGCCAGGTGAGCCTGGACCCTAGGCGGCGACCGCCTTCACCAGCGACTTGTTCAGGATGCCGATGGCCGCGTCGCGGTCGATGCGCTCGATGGCGGCGACTTCGCGGGCCATGCGGTCCAGCGCCGACTCATAGAGCTGGCGTTCGGAGTAGGACTGCTCCGGCTGGTTCTCGGCGCGGTGCAGGTCGCGGACCACCTCGGCGATGGAGATCAGGTCGCCGGAGTTGATCTTGGC
>Ga0070659_100000136_pt1 | contig 56558 bp, 52 predicted proteins | sample KBSC23metaG_FD_64666 | JGI IMG/M metagenome (GOLD analysis project Ga0070659, IMG submission 64666) | Corn rhizosphere microbial communities from Kellogg Biological Station, Michigan, USA - KBS C2-3 metaG | ecosystem: Host-associated > Plants > Roots > Rhizosphere > Soil ... | reverse complement strand
GCGGCGCCGCACAGGGCCTGCTGCTGCGCCAGGGTCGCGAACGGGTTGTCGCAGTTGATGGCGAAGGTGCCGCCCGGTCCCGGGCCGCTGGAGGCGAAGATGCCGCCAGGCGCAATCTGGGCTGTGGAGTTGTCGTCCATGAACATCAGGTCCGCGTAGGCCTGGAAGTGCGGATTGATGTCGTAGTGCGCGAACGCGCCGAAGCCGTAGCGCTGGTCGGGACGCTGCAGGTAGTTGGTCGGGGCGAAGTTGTAGACGTCCGAGCTGGTCCGCGGGCGGAAGGTGTTGCCGGGTCCGGACGGGTCGACGATGAAGCTGCCGAAGCGGGTCGGGAAGGCCGTGCCGGAGCCGCCGCAGCCGCCGGCTGTGAAGGTCACGTCGGAATTGAAGTCGCAGGCCGTGTAGTCGTAGTGCGAGGCCAGCACCGGGTTGATCTGCACGTGGGTGGCGTAGGCGGTGACGTTGCCTTTGCCGTCCGGCGCGTTGGCGCCGATGATGATGGACTCGGTGTCGCCCTCACCGCCGGTGAAGTCGCCGGGGACAATGAAGTTGTCCGGCACGGCCGCCTTGGCGCGCGCCGCGCGCACGATATTGGCGGAGGTGCCGTCGTGCTGGCTGTGCTGGTAGATCGAATACTGCGCGTCGAGGCGAACGCCCTCGAAGTTGCGGTTCATGATGAAGTTGACGACGCCGGCCACGGCGTCAGCGCCGTACACCGCCGAGGCGCCGCCGGTCAGGATGTCGACCCGCTCGACCAGGGCCGTCGGGATGAAGTTCAGGTCGGCGGCCACGGGCGCGATGGAAGACGTCGGGTTGCCCGCCATCAGGCGCTTGCCGTCGATCAGCACCAGGGTCCGGTTGGGGCCGAGGCCGCGAAGGTTGACGGTGGCGGTGCCGTCCGACGCGTTGGAGACGTTGGAGCCCTGGGCCGCAAAGGACTGCGGCAGGCTGTTGATCAGGTCCTCGACCCGGGCCACGCCCTGGGCCTTGATGTCCGCCGAGGTGACCGAGGTCACCGGCGCGACGCTGGTCAGGTTTGGTGTCGGGATGCGCGTCCCGGTGACCACGATTTCGGAGACTTCCGCGCCCGCCGTGTCCGCGGCGGAGGCCTGGGTCGCGGAAAGACCGAGGAAGGCCACGCCGCAGATCATCGAGGAGGCCAACAGGCGCTCCCGCATGTTTTGAATTTTCAAGGTCTACATCCTCCAGCGGTCGGCCTGTGACGGCGGGTCCGCTCCCCAACAAATGCCAGCCCGAGGTCAAAAGTGACCTCGGTTACGCTGGAGTTAGCTTCGAGTGGATTGGAGGGTCAACGCAGATTGCGAAGTCATTCACGATCCGCGCATCAATATGTCGCATAATGGCCACATAATGCCACGGTATAGGGCAGGATATTGCGGCTGAGACGGCGAAAGCGCGCAAAATTTGGCGCCGCCGATTCGGCGAACGATGGTCAAAAAGCCTAGGCCGTATCTATAATGGCGGCGTTACGTACGTAACAGAAGCTTCACTTTATTCCGGACGTTCAGTGAATGCAGAGAAGATTAGTTCGTTATAGTGTGTAGATGGCTACGGCACGGACCGTGATGTCACGGTGTCGCGCTGGATTTCGACGCGCGGCCATCCGATTCACGCAGGCTTCCTCTGTCTCGGGGACTTGCCCGGCAGCCGGCGAGACTGTCCAAGACTGTTAAGAAATCGGGCTGCATCCCGCGAAGAACCTCGCGCGCACCTGCAACATCTTGCGCCGATGCGGCTAGATTTGGAGCGGCGCGCAAGCCGCCTCAAGCCAGGTGCGAACGTCGCTCGGAACCTGTGGTCCGACCACCGCCAGCACCCGCGCGTGGTAGGCGTCGAGTTGGGCGCGTTCCTCGGCCGTCAACATCGAGGAAACGATCAGCTGGCGGTCGATCGGAGCCATGGTCAAGGTCTCGAACCCCAGCATCGGCCGCTCCCCGCCATCGATCATCGCAGGCTCGGTGACGAACTGCAGGGTTTCGATTCGGATTCCGTAGCCGCCCTCTTTGTAATAGCCCGGCTCATTGGAGACGATCATGCCGGGTCGCAGCGCCACGAAGTTGGGCAGCTTGGCGATGCGATGCGGCCCCTCGTGGACGCCGAGGTACGAGCCGACGCCGTGGCCGGTGCCGTGGTCGTAGTCCAGCCCGTGAGCCCAGAGCGCCATCCGCGCCAACGCGTCGAGCGCTGAGCCGGTCGTACCGGCCGGGAAGCGCGCGCGGGCCAAGGCCAGGTGCCCCTTCAGCACCAGGGTGAACCGCTCGCACATTTCCGCTGAAGGTTCGCCGATCGCCACCGTGCGGGTGACGTCCGTCGTGCCGTCCAGGTACTGGGCGCCGGAATCGACCAGCAGCAGCGAACCCTTCTCGCTGCGCTTGTTCAAACGTTCCGTCGGACGGTAGTGGACGATGGCCCCGTTCGAAGCCGCGCCCGCGATGGTGTCGAACGACAGGTCCTTCAGGGCGCCGGTCTCCTCCCGGAACGATTCGAGCCTGGACACCGCCTCGATCTCGTCGGGCGGATTGGCCTGTCCCTCGGTCGCCACCCAGTGCAGGAAGCGCGTCAGCGCCGCGCCGTCGCGGGCATGGGCGCGCTTGGTCCCCTCGATCTCGACGGCGTTCTTGCAGGCGCGCGGCAGGACGCAGGGGTCCTCGCCGTGCTGCACCGTCGCGCCGGCGCCGCCCAGCGCCTCGAAGTACCAGGACGATGATTGCCCAGGGTCGACCAGCACGGTCTTGCCCTTGAGTTCGGCGAGCGCCTGCGCAAGGTCGTCTGGCGTTTCCAACCGCACCCCGTTGCCGAGCCACGCAGGCAGGTCCGGGGTCACCTTCTGCGGGTCCAGGAACAGGCGCGCCGAGCCGTCGGCGTTGAGGATGGCCTGGCCGATCGGCAGCGGCGAGCGGATGACGTCCCCGCCGCGGACATTGAACAGCCAGGCGATGGAGGCCGGCGCGGTGATCACCGCGGCCTGCGCGCCCTGCTGGGCGAGGCTTTCGCCCAGCCGATGGCGCTTGGAGGCAGAGTCCTCGCCGGAATACTGCAACGGGTGCGGCACGACCGGCGCGGCGGGCTGTGGCGGGCGGGCCCGTCCCCAGGCCGCATCGAGCGGGTTGGGGCTGACCGGGCGCAGCACCGCGCCGGCCTTGCGGACCGCCGCCTTCAGGCGGTCCAGTGCGTCGGGGCTGTGCAGGCGCGGGTCGTAGCCGATCACCTGGCCCTTGGCCGCGGCGCTTTCGAGATAGGCCGGCACGCCGCCCTCCACCAGGTCGCGGATCTCGAACGCGCCCTGGTCGACCTGGTCGCGGACCTGCAGGGTGTAGCGCCCGTCCACGAACACCGCCGCCTTGTCCTTGAGGATCACCGCCGCCCCGGCAGAGCCCGTGAAGCCGGTAGCCCAGGCCAAGCGGTCGTTGGCCGCGGGCAGGTATTCGTTCTGGTGCTCGTCCTCGTGGGGAACCACGAAGCCATCGAGACCCTGCTCGGCCATGGCCTTGCGGATCAGGGGCACGTGCTTGGGCCCGAAGGAGCGGTCGGTGGATTCGTCGAAGGTCTGGCGCATGGTTGGGATGTAGCCCCTCGGCGCGGGGCGGCAAAGACCCGCGCGCCGCCTTGTCCGCGAACGCCGTTCGCGCTATGCGGCCCTCATGGTCCGCGTCGCCGCTCAAGCCTGCTCGAATTTCTCCGGTCCCATCTGGGGTCGGGATTCGCGCGCGCTCGCCTAAAGCCGCTCCGCGAAGACCGCGACCCCGCCGAAGCGGCAGGGTCGCCCAAGACGCATCTCCCTGTCGCCGGCCGCAAAGCCCAAGGATGACCATGGCCGACGACCTCAAACCCTGGTTCCCGATACGCACCGCGCGGCTTTTGCTGCGCGAGTTCCGAAGCGACGACCTCGACGATGTGCATGATTACGCGGCCGATCCCGCCGTCGCCCGCTTCATGGACTGGGGTCCGAACACGGCGGAGCAGACCGCAGAGTTCATGGGCCGCAAGCTCGAAGAACAGGCGCGCTGGCCGCGCGACGAGGTCACGCTTGCCGCAGAGCGCCTGGCTGACGGGCGGGTGATCGGCTCGATCCGTCTGGCGGTGAGCGACCGAAGCAACCTGGCCGGCGACTTCGGCTACAGCCTGAACAGCGCCTGCTGGCGGCAGGGCTACGCCACAGAAGCGTCCCGCGCCTTGATCGAGGTCGCCTTCACGGTACTGGGCCTGCACCGCCTCTGGGCTGAGTGCGATGTGGAGAACGTCGCCTCCTGGGGCGTGATGCAGAAACTCGGCATGCGCCGCGAAGGCCACATCCGCGATGGAAAGCTGATCAAAGGGGTCTGGCGCGACCGGTATCTCTACGGCTTGCTGGCGCACGAATGGATTTTACCCGGGCAAAATTGACAAGCCAGCGACAAGCCCCTAGACGGCGGCGATGGACAGGCAGAGCCGCCGCGAACTCGTTCGCGACTATAAGGAACGCAAGGCCCGCCAGGGCATCTTCGCGGTGCGCTGCGCCGCGACCGGCGAGGCCTGGGTCGGTCAGTCCCGCAATCTGGACCAGCAACGCAATGGCATCTGGTTCGGCCTACGCCTGGGCGGCCATTCGAACCGCGTGCTGCAGGCCGCCTGGACCGCACATGGCGAAGCGGCGTTCGTCTTCGAGGTTCTGGAGGTCATCGCGGGCGAAGATCTTAGCGCCTACGCCCGCGACAATCTGCTGAAGGACCGTGGCGCCCATTGGCGAAACACGCTGGGCGCTACGAAGATCGTCGGCTGAACCTATTGCGGCTGCGGCGGCGGCGGAGCTTCAGGCTCGCGCGCCGCGGCGTCGCGCGCGGCGGAGCCCGCGGCGTCGATCGCCTCCGCCGTGCGGTCGGCCGTCGCGCGGGCGGCGGTCTCGCTCGCCTGGGCGCTGTTCTCCACGGCCGTCTGCGCGGACTGGGCCGCCTGGGAAGCCGCCATTTGCGCGCCGGCGACGGCGTTCTCCGCCTGCGCCTGGGCCGCGCCCTGGTCGCGGGCCGCCTGCAGGTCGGTCTGCGAGTTCAGCCCGCCGTTCAGCATGAAGATGACGCCGACGATGGCGACGATCGCCACCAGGGCGGCGATCCACCAGCCCGCGCTGCCGCGCTCGCGCACCACGCGTACCTGTTCGGTGCGAACGGCGCCCGGCGCCTCGACCGTGCGCTCCACATAGTCTCCGTCGTTCGACATGAGGGTTCTCCTGCGGCCAGCTTGGCCATCGGCGCAGAAACGCCGATCCGGAGAACCCGGTTCCGGCTAGGCGCGGCGCAGCACGAGGGTCGCCCAGGCGTCGCGGTGCAGCCGCCGCTCCAGCCGGAATCCGCGCGAGGCGTAGGCCGCCAGGACCCGCCGCTCCTGGGTGCGCAGCAGGCCTGAGAGGATCGCGAGCCCGCCGGGCTTCAAGGCGCCCTTGATGTCCTGCGCCAGCGCCACCAGCGGTGGGGCCAGGATGTTGGCGAACACCAGGTCGTAGGGCGCCGGGCCGCGGACACGCGCGTCGTTCAGGCCCGAGGCGTGTACGAAGCGGGCGGCGGCGCGGTTCAATCTGGCGTTTTCGTTGGCGATACGCACCGAGGCGCTGTCGATGTCGGTGCCCAGCGCCACCTTCGATCCGGTGCGAGCCGCGGCGACGGCCAACACGCCGGTGCCGCAGCCCACGTCCAGCACGCGGGCGAAGCGGCGGCGCTTCAGCAGACTGTCGAAGGCGCAGAGGCAGCCCACCGTGGTGCCGTGGTGGCCGGTTCCGAACGCCGCGCCGGCTTCGATGCGCAGGTTCACCGCACTCGGCGGCGCGAGGCCTTTGTCATGCGCGCCATAGACAAAGAAGCGTCCGGCGCGCACCGGCGGCAGGCCCGACAGCGCCATGGCCAGCCAGTCGGCGTCAGCGAGCTTGTCGGTCACCACGCGCAGGGCCGGGAAGCTGGCGAGGGTGGCGACCAGCGCATCCTGCTCTTCGGCCGAGGTCGGAAAGGCGTCAATCCGCCAGACGTCGCGGTCCTCGTCCTCCTCCAGGATGGAATAGGTCAGGGCTTCGGTGGCGGGGTCGGCGTCGATGGCCGCGGCTGCGGCTTCGGTCTGAGCGCGCGGGCCCCGGGCGACTGTCTGGACGGCGTCGGCGGTCATGGCCCGCCTCTAGCGGGCGCAGGCGTCAAAGGCGAGGGGGTTCGACGGCGAGCGGCAGGGTCGTGTCGTCCTCGGCGGCAGGCGGCGACGTCACGGCCGGGGGCGCCACATCGCCGCCGAGCGACGGATAGGCATGGGCGATGGGGGTCGGCTCGCCATAGACCGCGCGGGTCAGCACGGAAGGCGCGTCGATCGGCGCTGGGGTCTCAGGCGTCTCCGGCGGCGCGGCCTCGGTCGCCGAAGCCGATGTGGCCGCCCGCTCGTCAGGCCATGCCATGCGCTTCTTCCAGTCGGTTCCCATCAGATAGTCGGGCGCCGGATCAGGGTAGCTGACGAAGGTCGTGCCGGGATCGAATGGCCCGGTGGACCGCGTGCCGCTCCAGCTTGCGAACATCTGCGGGCCGGCGGGGCGGTCGCCAACCGCGAGTTCAGGGCGCATGGCCCCGCCAAGCAACACACCGGCGGTGAGCGCGACCGCCGTTCCAGCCAACAAGATTTTCACGAGTCGTATCCGCGTACTGAAAAGGACTTCGGCCTAACAGCGTGCGGACGCGCGATTGGTTCAGCGCTAAGCTGGCGCCCTCGGTCTTCGACGGGCGTTGCTGAGGGTTGGAGAGAATTTCGATGAGCAAATACGACCCGTTGTCAGCCCGCCTTACCGGCCACGCCGGACCTGAATGGCGCGCCAGTTTCGCGGAAATCGAGGAAGTCCTCGGTTTCCCGCTGCCCAGGGCCGCGCGGACGAACAAGGCCTGGTGGCGCAACACCGGCGCCCAGCCGCATCAGCGGTCGTGGACCGGCCGCGGTTGGGAGGTCGCCGAGGTCGACCACGGACAGGGCCTCGCGACATTCCGCAAGGTACAGGCGCAGACTCTGACGACGCCCACTGCGCCGGCCCCACCCGCGGCGGACGAACCGGCGATCCTGAAGCGCCTGGAGGCGACGCCGAAATGGAGCCTGGCCCTGGTGACCGGCGGGCTGGTGCTTGCCGCGGGCCTCAGCGCCTTCGCGATCCGCGGCGCGATGCGGAAGAAGTAAGTTCAGCCCTTCTCCACGAAGCTGTCGATGACCTTCTTCTCGCCGGCCTTCTCGAAAGCGACGGTCAGCTTGTTGCCCTCCACGGCGGTCACCGCGCCGTAGCCGAACTTCAGGTGGAAGACGCGGTCGCCCCGCTTGTAGTCGCTGCCGGCGCTGGAATCCGAGGTGGCGACCAGGCGGCCTTCGCCTTCGATGACCTGCTGGCGGCCCGGATGGCTGCCGCGATAGCCGGCGGTCTGGGCGCGACGCCAGCCGGGTGAGGAATAGCCGGCGCCGAAGGCCGGGCTCTCATCCCAGCGGCTGCCGTGCTGCTGCATGCCGGGCCCGCCGCCGTAGTAGCCGGTCTCCGACGAGGCCTCGACATTTGCGATCGGCAGTTCGTCTACGAAGCGGCTGGGAAGCTGGCTGGTCCAGCGGCCGTAGACCTGGCGGTTGGCGGCGAAGGAGACGCGCGCCTCCTCTCGGGCGCGGGTGATGCCGACGTAGGCGAGGCGCCGCTCCTCCTCCAGGCCTTTCTCGCCCTTCTCATCCATGCTCCGCTGGGACGGGAAGACGCCTTCCTCCCAGCCGGGCAGGAAGACCAGCGGGAACTCCAGGCCCTTCGCGGAATGCAGCGTCATGATCTGCACCGCGTCGGCCTGCGGCCCGCGGTCGAGGTCCATGACCAGCGAGACGTGCTCCAGATAGGCTTCGAGCGTCTCGAAATTGCCCATGGACTGGACGAGTTCCTTGAGGTTTTCGAGCCGCGTCTGGGCCGTCGGGCTCTTGTCGAGGCGAAGGGCGTCGGTGTAGCCGCTCTCCTCCAGCACCGCCTCCATCAGCCGCGGATGGGCCGTCCGCCCGGCCTCGGCGCGCCAGCGATCGAGGTCGCGCAGGAAGTTGGCGAGCGAGGTGCGGGTACGCGCGGCGAGTTCGTCGGTCAGCACAATCTCGCGCGCGGCAGCCACCGCCGGAACGCCGCCCAGCCGCGCGACCTGCAAAAGCTTCTGGACCGTGGTGTCGCCGATCCCGCGCTTGGGCGTATTGACGATCCGCTCGAAGGCCAGGTCGTCGTCAGGGGACTGAATCAGCCGCAGATAGGCGTGGGCGTCGCGGATCTCGGCGCGCTCGAAGAACCTCGGGCCGCCGACCACCGTGTAGGGGATCTGCAACAGCACGAAGCGCTCTTCGAAGGCGCGCATCTGGAAGGAGGCGCGAACCAGGATCGCCATGTCGCGGTACTTGCGCGGATTCTTCTCGGTCGAACCTTTCCTGGCGCGCTCGATCTCATCGGCGATCAGCCGGCTCTCGGCCTCGCCGTCCCAGACGCCACGCACCACGACCTTCTCGCCACCCTGCGCCTCGGTCCACAGGGTCTTGCCGAGCCGGCTCTTGTTGGCCGAGATCAGGCCGGAGGCGGCGGCCAGAATATGGCTGGTGGAGCGGTAGTTGCGCTCGAGGCGGATCACCTTGGCGCCGGCGAAGTCGCGCTCGAAGCGCAGGATGTTGTCCACCTCGGCGCCGCGCCAGCCATAGATCGATTGATCGTCGTCACCCACGCAGCAGACGTTCTGGCGCTTCTGGGCGAGCAGCCGCAGCCACAGATATTGGGCGACGTTGGTGTCCTGGTACTCGTCGACCAGCAGGTAGCGGAAGCGGTCGTGGAATTCGGCCAGCACATCAGGATTAGACGTGAAGATCGTGATATTGTGCAGCAAAAGGTCGCCGAAGTCGCAGGCGTTCAGCACCCGCAGGCGTTCCTGGTAGAGCCGATATAGCGCCTGACCCCTGCCGTTCGCGAAGTGGGCGCTCTCGCCGGCCGGCACCTGGTCGGGGCGCCAGCCGCGGTTCTTCCAGTGGTCGATCATCCCGGCCAGCATCTTGGCCGGCCAGCGCTTGGAATCGATGTTCTCGGCCTCCAGCACCTGCTTGATCAGCCGCTCCTGGTCGTCGTCGTCGAGGATGGTGTAGTTCGACTTCAGCCCCACCAGCTCGGCGTGGCGGCGCAGGATCTGGGCGGCCACCGAGTGGAAGGTGCCGAGCCAGCGCAGGCCCTCGGCCTGGGGACCGATAATGTGGGTGATCCGCTCGCGCATCTCGCGCGCGGCCTTGTTGGTGAAGGTGACGGCCAGGAGTTCCCACGGCCGCGCCTTGCCGGTGGCCAGGATGTGGGCGAGGCGGGTGGTCAGGACGCGGGTCTTGCCGGTGCCCGCGCCGGCCAGAACCAGCACCGGGCCTTCGGTCGCCTCCACCGCTTCCCGCTGCTCGGGATTCAGCCCGTCCAGATAGTCCGCGGGCCGCGCATCGACGCGGGCCAGGTCGCTGACACGCGTGGCCGGCGGCTCGTAGGGAGAGTCGGGAGAGGACATCGGAACATATGTAGCACGCGCGTCGGCGGACTTAAGCCCACCGAGACAACTTGTTGACGCACGATACTTAGATATGCAAGGTATCGTGTATGGCTGAAGCGCCAACCGATGAACTGAGTAAGTGGGAGATCCAGGTGCGCAAGGGCGGCCTGGGCCTCGCGGTGCTGGCGGTCCTCTGGCCGGAGCGGCTCTATGGGCTTGAAATCCTACGGCGGCTCGACGCCCAGGCGGGTTTGTCGATCCCGGAGGGCACCATCTACCCGCTACTCAGCCGGATGAAGGCGGAGGGCCTGGTGGATTCCGAATGGGTGGAGGCCGACGCCGGGCACCCGCGCAAATACTATCGCCTGACCGATCCCGGCCGTCGCCGCGTGCGCGAGATGGCGCAGAGCTGGCGCGCGTTCGCCGGTGGCCTCGAACGGCTGCTCGCGCCGATGGAAGGAGAGCTCAGATGAGCAACGACGCCGGCATGGCGCACCTGGACTGCTATCTCGACCAGGTCCGCCGCCAGCTCGGCGGCCTGGCGAAGGCGGAGGTCGAGGAGATCCTGGCCGAACTGCGCAGCCATGTGCTCGACAAGGTCGAGGGCGCGCCGACCCCGCAGCGGGTCGAGGCGGCGATCGAGGCGCTGGGCGGGCCGCGCGAGGTGGCGCGGCTCAACCTGACGGAACGGGTGGCGGCGACCCTGGAGACCGACCGCTCCGCGCTGCGGGTGTTCAGCGCCGTCGGGCGGCTGGCGCGGCTCAGCCTCTACGGCTTCTTCGCCTTCCTGGTCTCGCTGTTCGGTTACGCGGCGTCGGCGGGTTTCCTGCTGACGGCGATCGTCAAGCCGTTCATGCCGCAACACGCCGGGCTTTGGCGGATCCCGACACCGGACGGCAGCTACGACTATTCGATCGGTACGACCGACGCGCCCCAGGGCTATGAGCTCTTGGGCTGGTGGATCATCCCGATCGGCCTTGCGGTTGGGCTCATCCTCGGCTGGCTCACTTGGCGGTTCGGCCTCTTCAGCGTGCGGCGGATGCGCCGCACGGTTCAGCGCGGCCGGGCCTGAGCGAAGGCCAGCGCCGCGAGGCGGCAGGCCGAGGCGAGGGGATGGCCGGCCCGCGCGTCGTCAATCCGGCCGATCAGCGCCGCCAGGCTCAGGCCCTCGGCCGCGGCCATAGTCTCGAGCACGGTCCAGAACTCCGGCTCCAGGGCGATGGAGGTGGCGTGGCCGGAAAGCTGGACGGAACGTTTTCGCAAGCCTGGCATGACCAACCTGTCGGCCGTTTCGCAGCCGCGATCAAATCCACGAAAATGACGGGTGCGTCATCTTTTGGCTTGCATTAAGTTGACGCCGGCGTCACCTTTGAGCCAATCCGCTCCGTTCAAGGCACTTTCCGATGGCCCTCGTCGACACCACCGAACGTCCCGCCTACCGCCCGTCGACGACCAGGCTGGATTGGCCGCACGCGTTCAGATCCCTGCGCAAGCTGCTGAACGACAAGGAAGACACCGGCCAGGTGTTCGAGATCATGCGGGCGCTGAACGGCAGTTCGACGGCCAAGTCCTACCATCGCCTGCTGGCGACCGAGCAGGGCGGCCGCATCGCTTATGAGCGCGCCGAGTTAGCCCACCTGCTGATGGACGACGCTTGGCTCGACAGTCTGCCGGACGGCAGCGTCGGCGCCGCCTACCGCGACTTCATCCGCAGCGAGCAGATTTCCGCCGAGGGCTTGATCGAGATCAGCCGCCAGAACACCGTCGGCGTCGATGAGCCGCACCCCTACGCGTGGATGGGCCGGCGGACCCGTGACGTACACGACATCTGGCACATCCTGTCCGGCTACCACCGCGACGCCTTGGGCGAGGCCTGCCTGGTAGGCTTTTCCTACGCCCAGACCGGCGGCCTCGGCTGGGCCCTGATCGCGGTCGGTGCGGCGTGGCGCGCGCGCAAGGACCAGTCCCATCCCTATGTCCAGGCGATCTGGCAGGGCTACAAGCGCGGCAAGGCGGCCAAGTGGCTGCTCGGCCAGGACTACGAGCGGCTGATGCGCGAGCCGCTGGAAAACGCGCGACGCCGGCTGAATATCACCCCGGCCACGATCTACGACTCGATCCCGGCCACGGTGCGCGATGGGGCGGTCCCACAGGCTGCCTAATCCTCGCGCCGGGTCTGATCCAGCTTCTTCCGCGCGCGCTCGGCCTCCATCTCGGCCACGATCTTCTCGGTCTTCTTCAGCCCGAACAGCGAGCGGTTCTGACCGGCCTGCGCCTTGGCCTGCGCCTTCGCGCGGGCCTTGCGGAACTTGTTGAAGTTGATCGGCTCGGCCATCGACGAAACTTCCCACGCTCCGCGTCGTTTCCCAAGCCTCAAAGGCTTCAGGGAGACGTGACGATGATTCAATCCTCCGACATCCACGAACACATGGACGTGGTCGGCTCCGACGGCGGGCACGTGGGCCGCGTCGACAAGGTGATGGGCGATGAGATCGAGCTGACCAAGCTCGATATTTCCTCAGGCCTCAAGCACCACATGATCCCGCTGAGCTGGGTCGAGCAGGTCGACCAGGACACGATCCGCCTGAACATGACCAAGGACGCCGCCCGCGCGTCCTGGCGCACGACGCACTAGGCGACGAACCATCGAGGGCCGGCCTCGCCCGGCCCTCGATCCTTTTCGCTATTTCACGGCGGCGGTGAAGCGTTGGATGCGGCTGCAGGCGTCTTCGAGCTGGGCGTTCGAGGTCGCGTAGCTAATGCGGAAGAAGGGCGAGAGGCCAAAGGCCGCGCCGAACACCACCGACACGCCCTCGGTCTCCAGCAGTTCCACTGCGAAGTCCTGGTCGGAGCCGATGACCTTGCCCGAAGGCGCGGTCTTGCCGATCAGCTCGGCCACCGATGGATAGACGTAGAAGGCGCCCTCCGGCGTCGGGCAGTGGACGCCGCGCGCCTGGTTCAGCATCGAGACCACCAGGTCACGGCGCGCCTCGAACAGCTTCGCGTTCGGCTTGATGAATTCCTGCGTGCCGTTCAGCGCCTCGACCGCGGCCCACTGGGAGATCGACGAGGGGTTGGACGTCGTCTGGCTCATCACCTTGGCCATCGCCTTGATCAGTGGCTCGGGCCCGGCGGCGTAGCCGATCCGCCAGCCGGTCATGGCGTAGGCCTTGGAGACCCCGTTCATGGTCAGGGTGCGGTCGTAGAGCGCCGGCTCCACCTCAGCGATCGTCGAGAACTCGAAGTCGCCGAACACCAGGTGCTCGTACATGTCGTCGGTCAGGATCCAGACCTGCGGGTGACGCAGCAGGACGTCGGCCAGCGCGCGGAGCTCGGCGCGGGTGTAGGCCGCGCCCGAGGGGTTCGACGGCGAGTTCAGGAACAACCACTTGGTGCGTGGCGTGATCGCCGCCTCCAGGCCCCCCGGGCTCAGCTTGAAGCCGCTCTGCGCCGTGGTCGGCGCAGCCTTCGGCTCCCCACCGGCCAGCAGCACGATGTCCCAATAGCTGACCCAATAGGGCGTCGGAATCACCACCTCGTCGCCGGGGTTCAGCGTCGACAGCATGGCGTTCCAGATCACCGGCTTGCCGCCTGGCGAGACGTTCACCTGGGCCGGCTTGTAGGTGAGGCCATTCTCGCGCTTGAACTTGCCGACGATAGCTTCCTTCAGCTCCGGGATGCCGTCGACATTGGTGTACTTGGTCTTGCCGTCGCGGATCGCCTTGATGGCGGCTTCCTTGATGTTGTCCGGCGTGTCGAAGTCGGGCTCGCCCGCGGCCAGCGAGATGATGTCGCGACCGGCCGCTTTCAGCTCACGCCCTTTCTGGTCGGCCGCCAGGGTGGCGGACGGCTTCACGCGGGCGAGCGCGGCGGATTCGAGCGACATGGCGGGCAGAGCTCCCGGGAGTTCAGGGTTGATGGAACGGGGCGGGGTTTAGCCTAAGCCGCCGCTCCGGTGAACCCGCGATCATGCAGTGCAGCTTGACCCTCCCAGCCTGATCGGCGACCTCAGGCGCAGATGCGTCGCCTCCTTCAAGTCCTCTCGAACATGGACGCCCAGGCGTGGCGGACGCTGCTGGTGTCCTTCGCCCTGTTCGGCGGCGTGGGCCTGGTGTTCGTGTTCGGCGCCCAGGCGCTGGGCTTCAACGGCGAGGTGACCGTCCAGGAGTGGCTGCACACCGCGCGGGGGCCCTGGTCGCTGCCGGTCGCGGTGGCGGCCTTCGCCATCCTGGCCTTTGTGGGTGTGCCGCAGATCATGCTGATCGCCGCTGCGGTCGTGGCCTTCGGCCCGGTCGCTGGGATGGCCTATAGCTGGGTCGGCACCATGGTTTCGTCCTTGGTGGGCTTTTACCTGGGCCGGATGGCAGGCGCGCGCACGCTCGAGCGGTTTTCGGGCGCCGGCGTGGCGCGCTTCGTCAAGCTGGTCGCCCGCAACGGCTTCTTCGCAAGCTTCATCGTGCGCCTGGTGCCATCGGCGCCGTTCATCGTCGTCAACATGGCGGCGGGCGTCACGCCGATGCGGGTGCTCGACTTCACGATCGGCACGGCGATCGGGATCGTGCCGAAGATCATGCTCACCGCCTTTGCCGGCAATTCCGTCTTTCGGGTGCTGAGGGGCGAGATCGGCAAGGACGCGCTGTGGCTGGTGGTGATCGCCGGGGCCTGGATCGGCATCGGCTTGATCGCCCGCGGTTGGCTGCGCAGCCGCGAAAACGAGGTGGAGTGATGCTGAAACTGTTCCACGCCTGGGGCTCGTGCTCGCTGGCTTCCTATCTCGCACTGGAGGAAGCCGGCGCGAACTACGAGGTCGTGGTGATGAACACCAAGGCCTGGGACCAGCGGAAACCGGAATACCTGGCGATCAACCCTAAGAGCCGCGTGCCGGCGCTGGTCACCGAGCGCGGCGTCCTGACCGAGACGCCGGCCATCCTGGCCTTCATCGCCCAGAGCTATCCCTCCGCGAAGCTCGCGCCGCTCGACGATCCCTTCGCCTTCGCCGAGGCGCAGGCGTTCAACAACTACCTCTGCGCTACGGTCCACGTGGCCCACGCCCACAAGCATCGCGGCTACCGCTGGGCCGACGATCCGGTGGCGGTCGCCGAGATGACCCGCAAGGTCCCGGAGACGGAAACGGCCTGCTTCCAGCTCATCGAGGACAGCCTGTTCAAGGGCCCCTGGGTGCTGGGCGAGGCCTATTCGATCTGCGATCCCTACCTCTTCACCCTGTCGGGCTGGCTCGCCGACGACGGGGTCGACATCGCCCGGTTCCCGAACGTCGCGGCGCACGCCGAGCGGATGGCGACGCGACCGGCGGTGCGCAAGGTTCTTGCCGAACGGGCGGCCTGACGCCGCATCCGGCGCAAGATACTTGCGGCGGAGGGCCTGTTTCGGTAGAGGCTGTGGCATGCGCACGCGCACATCCAGCCTGCTTCTTCTTTCGCTGGGGCTTAGCCGCCCCTGGGCGCCTCTCTAGGCTGCGCGTCTTCGCGGCCGGGCGTCTCAGGGGATTTCCCTTAGCCCGCCCCAACGAAACCTCCGCGAAGAGACCAAAACCATGACTGCCCCCGCCGAAACCGGCTCCGCCCCTGAATCCGTAGCTACGCGCTCCGACAGCGACCGCGTCATCGTCTTCGACACCACCATGCGCGACGGCGAGCAGTCGCCCGGCGCCTCGATGTCGCTGGAAGAGAAGATCGAGCTCGCCAAGATCCTGGAGGAGATGCGCGTCGACGTGATCGAAGCCGGCTTCCCGATCGCCTCCAACGGCGACTTCGAGGCGGTCCGCCAGATCGCCGGCCTGGTGACCGAGAGCACCGTGTGCGGCCTGGCCCGCGCCGGCATGGCCGACATCGAGCGCTGCGCCGAGGCGATCCGCCACGCAAAGCGCGGCCGCATCCACACCTTCCTGTCGACCAGCCCGTCGCACCGCGACCACATCCTGCACGCGAGCCAGGAAGACATCCTGGAGATGATCACCAAGTCGGTGACCCATGCGCGCAACCTCTGCGACGACGTGGAGTGGTCGGCCCAGGACGCCACGCGCACCGAACAGGACTTCCTGCGCCGCTGCGTCGAGGCGGCGATCCGGGCCGGCGCCGGGACGGTGAACCTGCCGGATACCGTGGGCTACTCCTATCCCAGCGAATACGCCGACATGTTCCGCGACATCCTGGAGAATGTGGACGGCGCCGACCGCATCGTCCTGTCGACGCACTGTCACAACGATCTGGGCTTGGCGGTCGCCAATTCCCTGGCCGGCGTCCAGGGCGGCGCGCGGCAGGTCGAGGTCGCGATCAACGGCATCGGCGAGCGGGCCGGCAACGCCGCCCTTGAAGAGATCGTCATGGCGTTGAAGGTGCGCGGCGACCAACTTCCCTATTTCACCGGCGTCGAGACCCAGCACATCACGCGGGCCAGCCGCTACGTCTCGGCGATCACCGGCTTTCCGGTGCAGTTCAACAAGGCGATCGTCGGCAAGAACGCCTTCGCCCACGAGAGCGGCATCCACCAGGACGGGATGCTGAAGGATCGCGGCACCTATGAGATCATGAGCCCCGAGACCGTGGGGCAGGGCGCGTCGAACCTGGTGATGGGCAAACACGCCGGGCGAGCGGGCTTCCGCCAGAAGCTGAAGGAGCTGGGCTACGAGCTGGGCCAGAACGCGCTGAACGAGGCGTTCCAGCGCTTCAAGGACCTCGCCGACAAGAAGAAGCACGTCTTCGACGACGACATCGTGGCCCTGGTGGACGATGCCCTGGCCTCGGGCGCCGACCGCATCCAGGTGAAGTCGCTGCGGGTGATCGCCGGCACCGAGGGGCCGCAGGAGGCGTTCCTGACGCTGGCCATCGACGGCGAGGAAACCTCAGCCAACGCGACCGGCGACGGGCCGGTCGACGCGGTGTTCAACGCCATCCGAAAGTGCGCGCCACACGAGGCCACGCTGCGGCTCTTCCAGGTGCACGCGGTGACCGAGGGCACCGACGCCCAGGCCCAGGTCTCCGTCCGGCTTGAGGAGGATGGCCGTATCGCCACCGGCCAGGCGGCCGACACCGACACGCTGACGGCCTCGGCCAAGGCTTACGTCAATGCGCTGAACAACCTTACCGCGCGCAAGGAGAAGTCCGCGCCCAAGGCGATCGCCGCGGGGTTCTGACAATACCGCTCGTCCCCGCGAAGGCGGGGACCCAAGCGGACTCTCTACTATCTGGACCTCAGCTTGGATCCCCGGCTCGGCCTGCGCGGCTGCGCCGCTCCGCTGGCCGGGGATGAGCGGAATTTTACGGAATGCTCTGGATTCTCATCACGGCCGCCGCGGCGCCGTTGCAAGTGGCGCGCAATGCGCTGCAGCGCGGGCTGGTGGGCGACGCCGGGCCGTGGGGCGCGACCCTGGTCCGCTTCCTGTTCGGCCTGCCGTTTTCGCTGGCGATCTTCGCGATGGTGGCGGCGCTGACGCCGGGCGCGGCGCCGCATCCCAGGGCGGCCTATCTGGCCGCAGTGCTGGTCGGGGCGCTGTCGCAGGTGGGCGCGACGGCGGCCTTGTTGGTCGCCATGCGCCGCGCGGGCTTCGCGGTCGCCACCGTGATGCAGCAGTCGTCCCTGCCGCTGGCCGCCATCTTCGGCTGGCTCGTGCTGCACGATGCGATCGGGACCCGGGCCTGGGCGGGGATCGTCACGACGAGCCTGGGCCTGGCGGTCCTGTCCTGGCCCGCACGCGACCAGATGCGTGGCGCGGCGCTGGGCACGGTGCTGGGGATCGCCTCGGGCGCCGCCTTCGCCGTCGCGCTGAACGCCTATCGCCAGGCCGGCCTGGTGCTGGAGCCGCACCACCCGATCTATTCCGCCACCGCCTCGGTCTGCCTGGCCCAGGCAATCCAGACCGCGGCGCTGGTCACCGCCCTCGCGCTCTGGCGTCCGGCGTCGCTCGCAGCCGTCGTGCGGTCGTGGCGCCAGTCGCTGGGCGCGGGCTTCTTCGGTGCGGCAGCGTCGGCCTGCTGGTTCGCGGCCCTGGCGCTCGCACCGGCCGGCCCGGTGCGGGCGATTGGCGTCATCGAGGCCCCGATCGCGGCGGCGGCGGGCCGCCGGCTTTTCAAGGAGCGCCTGTCCCTGCGCCAGATTGCTGGCGGGCTGCTGGCCGCAATGGGTGTCGCCGTCACCGCGCTTGGCTGATCGGCGCATCCGATCACACGCCGCGCGGCGACTATCGGATGCCGACCGCTTCGGACATATTCGCGAAGGGCGGCTTCGAGGAACTGCAGTGACAGACGCGCTGACGATCCGCGGTCTTTCCAAGACCTTCGGCGGCAAGGTGGCCGTGGACGACCTGTCGCTGGACGTGCGGGCGGGCGAACTCTACGCCCTGCTCGGGCCGAACGGGGCTGGCAAGACCACGACACTGCGGATGGTCGCCGGGCTGCTGAAACCGAACGCCGGATCGATCGAGGTCTTCGGCCACGACGTGCTGGCCGACCCGGCGGCGGCGAAGCAGATCATTGCCTGGGCGCCGGACGAGCCCATGCTCTACGACCGCCTGACCCCGCTCGAATACCTGGACTTCGTGGCCGGCCTCTGGGGCGTTGAGCCCAAGACCGCCGTTGCGCGCGCCGAAGAGCTGCTGCGCTGGCTGGGCCTGTGGGAGAACCGCGCCGAGCGCTGTGAGGGCTTCTCGCGCGGCATGAAGCAGAAGACGGCCCTGGCGGGCGCCCTGATCCACGACCCGCGGCTGCTGATCCTCGATGAGCCGCTCACCGGACTCGACGCGGCGGTTGCGCGGCAGGTGAAGGACCTGCTCCAGGCTCGCGTGAAGGATGGGGCGACGGTGATCCTGACCACCCACATCCTGGAGGTCGCCGAGCGGATGGCCGACCGCATCGGCATCATCCAGAACGGCCGGCTCCTGGCCGACGGCACGCTGGACGAGCTGCGCGCCCGCACCGGCGAGGGCCGCGCCACGCTGGAGGACGTATTCCTCGACCTCGTCGGCGAAGCGGAGGGCGCCGCGGCGTGATCGGGGCGCCTGGCTCGACGCTCTGGCTGCTGCAGCATGAGATGCGCCTGTCGTGGCGCAATATGCTGCGCAAGCGGAGCCGCGGGCGCGGCCGGTTCGCCAGGGTCTGGCTCACCGCGATCCTGCCGGCGATCCTGCTGGTGGCCGCGGGCCTGCCGATCGCGTTCGGCGTACACCGCTGGCAGGTCCCGATCATCCCGCTCTCCAGCCTGATCGCGGCCGCCGCCCTGGTCATGCTCTTCACCTTGATGCTCTCGCAGACGCTCTCGGCGGCGGTCGACACGCTCTACGAGCGCGGCGACTTCGACCTGCTGTTCTCCTCGCCGCTGGCGCCGCGCAAGGTTCTGACCGTGCGGTTCCTGGCCGTGGCGGTCGGCGCCTTCTCGATCTTCGGCATGGTCCTGACGCCGATCATCCTGCCGAGCGCGGTGTGGGGACATCCGCAGTGGCTGGCGGCCATCGTGGTGCTGTTCTGCGTCGCCCTGGCGGCGAGCGGCGTCGGACTGCTGCTGGCGGCGGCGCTCTTCCGGGTGATCGGGCCCCGGCGGACGCGGACGGTGGGCCAGGTGCTGGCGGCGATGATAGGCGCGGTCTTCTTCCTCGTATCCCAGGCGCGGAACATCCTGGGCGGAGCCCAGACCGCCAATGTCGCGGGGCTGGTGATGCAGTATTCGCACGACGCGCGGTTCCAGGCGCCGGCGTGGAGCTGGCCGCTGCGCGCGCTCCTGGGCCAGCCCCTGCCGTTGTTGGCGGCGGTCGGCGTGGGCGGCGGCATCTTCCTGTTCGCCAACCAGCTTTTGGGCGCGCGCTTTGCCGCCGACGCGGCGGCGGCGGCTGGGGCCGGCGCCGTGCGAGGCCCGAAGGTGCGCGAAGGCGCCAAGATCCGGTTCGCTGGCGGCGCGTTCTCGGCCACCCTGGTGAAGGAGCTGCGGCTGATCGGGCGGGATCCGGCGCTGATCGCCCAGGTGCTGCTGAGAGTGCTCTACATGGCGCCACTGGCGTTTATCCTGCTGCGCCAGGCGTCCCAGGGCCACGCCTTCGTCCTGCCGGGCACGGCTGCGGCCTTGAGCCTGGTGGCGAGCCAGGTCTCCGGCAGCCTCGCCTGGATCACCATCTCGGCCGAGGATGCGCCCGACCTGCTGAGTTGCGCCCCGACGCCGACGCGTACGATCCGGCAGGCCAAGATCGCCGCGGCGATCCTGCCGGTCGCCGCGCTGCTGGCGCCCGTTCTGCTGCCGCTCTTCTTCCTGGCGCCGCTGATCGCGCTGGCCGCCACGCTGGGCTGCGCCGCGTCGATGATCATGGCCTCGCTGCTGAACGTCTGGTGGCAGCGGCCGGGCAAGCGCAGCGAGATGCGCCGCGCGCGCTCGTCCTCCTGGTTCGTCACCCTGGCGGAGGTGCTGCTCGGCCTGTTGATCGCGGCGGCCACCGGCCTGGTCGGCGCCGGGGTTTTCGGCTGGGCGGCGATCCCGGCGGTCCTCGCGCTCGCGGCCATGCTGATGCTTCGGCGCACCGACGCCCAGATCGCCCAGGCCTTGCGCACCGCGAGCTGAGCGCGGCCTCGAGTGACAAGGCGCGTTTCGCTGGTAGGGTCGTTATATCGTCCCGCTACATAACGGACCACCGTGGTTTCTCCGCCTCTCCTCAATGCCGCCTTGTCGCTGCGCCGGGGCGAAGGCCCGCGCATCGGCGCCGAGCGCATCGCGCTCCTGGAAGCGCTGGGCGAGCTGGGCTCGATCCGCGGCGCGGCGGAGCGGGCGGGGCTCAGCTACAAGACGGCCTGGGACGCGGTGCAGGCGCTCAACAATCTCTTCGAAACCCCGCTCGTCGTGGCGCGCGCCGGCGGCCGGCAAGGCGGGGCGGCGGAGCTCACCGAGTCCGGGCGGGCGCTGATCGCGGCCTTCCACCGCGTGGAGTCCGACCTGGGCCAAGTGGTCGACCGGCTCGAGCAGGGGCTGACGGGCCTGCCCGAGGATGTCGGCGCGCTCTTCTGGAGCCTCGGCATGCAGACCAGCGCCCGCAACGCGCTTCGCGGCGTCGTCACCCGCATCACCGATGGGGCCGTCAACGCCGAGGTCATCCTGGCTGTGGCGGGCGGCGTCGAGATCGTGGCGGTGGTCACCCGCGAGAGCCTGGCGGCGCTTCGGCTTTCGGTCGGCCGCCCGGTCATCGCGCTCATCAAATCGACCTTCGTCGTCCTGGCGAAGGGCGAGGGGCTGGTCACCTCTGCCCGCAACCAGATCGACGGCGTGATCAGTGGTCGACTCGACGGACCGGTCTCCAGCGAGATCACCCTCGACATCGCGCAGGGCAAGACGCTCGTCGCCACAATCACCCGCGAAAGCGCCGAGGCGATGCGGCTGGCGGTGGGCCAAAGGGTCACCGCGCTGATCAAGGCGCCCCACGTCATTCTGGCTGTGGAGTAGGCCGCGGAGTCACCCACTGTAGCGCAATGCCGCGCTTCGTGGCGAAATCGCGGCGGGCTCTGCAATAAAACTCGCGCGCGACGGGAAATCGCACGCTGCTCTTTATGCCTTGAATTCAATCATAGGGCAGGGCAGGGAACGCCAAGCCTGCCTGTAATTCGTAGCGACTCGACGCCTTGTTAACGCGTTGGATGCGATCGTCGCGGATTGCTGGCCCGAAACGCCATTCCAGCCCCCAGTCTCCAGGGCCCCCCATGATCTCATCGCTCTTCGGCGCCATCTCGAACGACATCGCCATCGATCTCGGCACCGCCAACACGCTCATCTACATGAAGGGCAAGGGGATCGTGCTGAACGAACCCTCGGTTGTGGCGCTGCGCAACGTCGGCGGACGCAAGGTTGTCCACGCCGTGGGCATCGAGGCCAAGCAGATGCTCGGTCGCACGCCCGGCCACATGGAAGCCATCCGCCCGATGCGCGACGGGGTCATCGCCGACTTCGAAGTCGCCGAGGAGATGATCAAGTACTTCATCCGCAAGGTTCACAACCGCAAGGGCTTCGTGAACCCCAAGGTGATCGTCTGCGTGCCTTCGGGCGCGACCGCGGTGGAGCGCCGCGCGATCAACGATAGCTGCCTGAACGCCGGCGGCCGCCGCGTGGGCCTGATCGACGAGCCGATGGCCGCGGCGATCGGCGCAGGCCTGCCGATCCACGAACCGACCGGCTCGATGGTCGTCGACATCGGCGGGGGCACCACCGAGGTGGCCGTGCTGTCGCTGTCCGGCATCGTCTATTCGCGCTCGGTCCGGGTCGGCGGCGACAAGATGGACGAGGCGATCATCTCCTATATGCGCCGCAACCATAACCTGCTGATCGGCGAGACCACCGCCGAGCGGATCAAGAAGGAGATCGGCACCGCGCGCGCTCCGGCCGACGGCGAGGGCCTCTCCATCGAGGTCAAGGGCCGCGACCTGATGCAGGGCGTGCCGCGCGAAGTGCGGATCAGCGAGAAGCAGGCCTCCGACGCGCTCTCCGAGCCGGTGGGCCAGATCGTCGACGCGGTGAAGATGGCGCTGGAAGCCACGCCGCCGGAGCTCGCCTCCGACATTGCCGACAAGGGCATCATGCTGACCGGCGGCGGCGCGCTGCTGCGTGGCCTGGACGCCGAAATCCGCGACCACACCGGCCTGCCGGTCACCGTCGCCGACGATCCGCTGAGCTGCGTCGCGCTCGGCTGCGGCAAGGTGCTCGAACATCCGAAATGGATGAAGGGCGTGCTCGAATCCACGTTAGCTTAACCCTGGATTGAGTCGCCGCGCAGCCCGCTTTGACGAAGACTTGGGGACGGCGGGGGCTGCCACAAGACCGTGGAACGAGGCGACTAAGTGTCCTTAAGGGACAATCCGCTCGGTGAACTGAAGGTCCCGCTGACCTGGGCGGGCGCAGTCGCGCTCGTCGTCGCGGCGGTGGTCGCGATCGCTGTCCTGATCTCCGACCGCCGCGAAACCTTCAAGGCCGAAGCCTACGGCGCGACGCGGCGCGCCAGCGACACGGTGCTGGCGCCGGTGGGCGACGTGCTGGCCGCGCCCGGCCGATGGACCGGCGCCGGCATCGACACGATCCGCGACTATTTCTTCGCTGGCTCCGAGAACCGCGAGTTGAAGGCGCAGCTCAAGGAAATGCGGCAGTGGCGCGATGTCGCGATCGCACTGCGCGACGAGAACGAGCGCTATCGCACGATCCTGGGCCTGAAGACCGATCCGCCGATCCCGATGGTCGCCGCGCGCATCGTCAGCGACAGCCGCGGCCCCTTCGCCGACACGCGGCTGGCCAACGCCGGCACCGAGCGCGGGGTCAAGGCCGGCAATCCGGTGATGAGCGAAAACGGCCTGGTCGGCCGGGTGATCGGGGTGACCGACGGCGCGAGCCGCGTGCTGCTGCTCACCGACATCGCCTCGCGCACGCCGGTGATGATCGACCGCACCAACGCGCGAGCGATCCTGACCGGCGACGGCGGCCCGAACCCCAGACTGGACTACCTGCGCGGGCGCGACCCGATCCGCGAGGGCGACCGCGTGCTGACGTCCGGCGACGGCGGCGTGTTGCCGCGTGGCCTCCCGGTGGGAACGGCGGTCAAAGGGCTGGACGGGCGCTGGCGGGTTGTCCTGGCGTCGGACCGCGCGGCCATCGACTTCGTGCGCATCCTGCTGTTCCAGGACTTCACCCAGGTCGTGAACGTCAAGGCGCTGAACGAGATGCCGACGCCGCCGCCGACGCCAGGGCGAGGCCCCGCGCCTGTGGCCGTCCCTAAGGCGCCAGCCCCGCCCGCAAGTGCAGCCGCCAAAGCGCCGTCGCCGGCCGCGCCGCCGGCGAAGCCCGAGGCGGCGAAGGCGACGCCGACGGACGGCGCGGCCAAGCCCAAGGGCGTCGCGCTGAAGCCGGCTGTGACGAAGCCGCCCGCCGACCCGGCTGAGACGCCCGAGGCGAGCGCGCCCAACGCTGACAGGCCGCCCGCCGTCAGGCCCGCGACCACGACGGGTGGGACGAAGCCCAGGCCCTCGACGACCAAGCCTCCGGCCGCGCCGACCCCGGCGAAGCCCAGGCCGAAGCCCTCGGCGGAGCCGCCTCACCCATGAGCGCCGCGCGGCCACTCGAACCCTGGCGTTGGCTCGGCGTCCCGATGCTGCAGGCGCTGGTCGCCACCGTGCTCTTCGGGATTCCGCTGCGCGTGGCCGGGCTGCAGCTCCCCGAACCCGTGTTCCCGATGATCCTGGCGTTTGCCTGGGCAGTGATCCGACCCTCGATCCTTGCGCCGTTCGGCGTGCTGACGATGGGCCTGTTCCTCGACATCTTCTGGGGCGGCCCGCTCGGCCTTTGGGCCGTCTGCCTGCTGATCGCCTACGGCTTGGCGCTGTCGGCGCGAAGCATCATGGCGGGCCAGGGCCGCCTCGTCCTGTGGGCCTGGTACGGCCTGGCGACAGCCAGCGCCATGGTCGCGGGCTACCTTTTCGCGATGCTGGATTCCAAGTCGACCCCCGGCCTTATCCCCATGGCCTGGCAATTCCTCGCCACAATCGTCCTCTATCCTTTCGCGCAGCGCCTGATCGACCTCTTCGAGGACGCAGACGTGCGGTTCCGGTAGGGGCGGGCGATGGCTGAACCGTCCATCTTCTTTGCTGAGGTCAATGAGCGGCAGGGCGTCTTCCACCGCAGGGCGTTCCTGCTGGGCGGTTTCGCGGGTGTCGGGCTTCTGGCGCTGGGCGGGCGGCTTGCCCACCTGCAGCTCATCGAGACCCAGCGCTACGAAAAACTGTCGGCCTCCAACCAGTTCAACTTCAAGCTGACGCCGCCGCCGCGCGGCCTGATCGTCGACCGCAATGGCGTCGTGCTGGCCTCCAACCGCCCGAACTTCCGGCTGATGGTGGCCAGGGACAAGGGCCTCGACAGCAAGGCGACGCTCAAGGTCCTGGCGGAGTTCGTGCCGCTGGACGACAGCCGTCAGGCTCGCCTGCTCAAGGAACTCGCCAACGTCCCGCGCCGCTCGCCGGTGCAGGTGATGGAGGACATGACCTGGGACCAGTTCAGCGCCATCAACATCCGCGCGCCCGAGTTGCCCGGCGTCACCGCCGACATGGGCGAGGTCCGCGTCTATCCCTATGGCGGGGCGTTCGCCCATGTGATCGGCTACGTCGCCAAGGTCAACAAGAGCGACCTCACCGCGACCGGGCCGAACTCCGACCCCATCCTGCTAAACCCCGGATTCCGCATCGGCCGCCAGGGCGTGGAGCAGGCCTTCGACCTGGACCTTCGCGGCAAACCGGGCGCGCAGAAGGTGGAGGTGGACGCCAACGGCCACGAGGTGTCGGCCGATCCCGCCGGCGACATCAAGGCGAGCCCGGGCAAGGAAATCGTGCTCACCCTCGACGCCGACATCCAGAACCGCGCCATGGAGGTGTTCGGCGACCAGTCGGGCGCGGCGGTGATGATGGACTGCCGCTCCGGCGACATCCTGTGCATGTTCTCGGGCCCGAGCTTCGACGCCAACAAGTTCGTTCGCGGCCTGACCGGGGCGGAGTATCGCGCGTTGGCGCACTACGAGCGCAAGCCGCTGTTCAACAAGGCGCTGACCGCGACCTATCCGCCCGGCTCAACCTTCAAGACCATGGTGGCGTTGGCGGCGCTGGAGAACGGCTACGACCCCAAGACCGTACACGTCTGCAACAAGGTGTGGTTCTGGGGTGGGAGACCCTGGCACTGCGACCAGGCGCATGGCGTGCAGGATCTGCATACGGCCATCGCCACATCCTGCGACATCTACTTCTACCAATGTGCGCTCGCCATCGGTCCGGACAAGATCGCCGCGGTGGCGCGCGAGTTCGGCCTGGGAACCCTCTTCGACATCGGCATCCCAGGTCAGAAAAAGGGGCTGGTGCCTGACAGGGCCTACAAGCGCCGGACGTTCCCGAAAGACCCTGTCTGGCATCCGGGCGAGACGCCCAGCATGGGCATCGGCCAGGGCTACACCCACCTCAACCCGTTGCAGCTCTGCGTGCAGGTCGCCCGCCTGGGCAATGGCCGCAAGGCGTTGCATCCACGGTTGATCAAGTCGGTCGGCGGCGTCGAGCGGCCATCGGGCGCAGACTTCGGCGACCTGCCGTTCAAGCCCGAGAACATCGACTTCGTCCGCAACGGCATGGGAGCGGTGACGGGCGCCAATGGCGAGCACATCGCCGGGGCCACGGGCATCGGCCAGGCCGACCTCGGTCTCGGACCCTCGCTGCTCATGGCTGGCAAGACAGGCACCGCCCAGTCCCGAGGCTACGGCGGCGGCACCGGCGCCCACGGCGCCGTCGGCGAATGGAAGCTGCGCGACCACGCCTGGTTCATCTGCTACGCCCCCTATGACGATCCGCGCTACGCCATGAGCGTGCTGGTCGAGCATGGCGGCTTCGGCGGGACGGCCGCGGCGCCGCGGGCCCGCGAACTGATGCGCATCGCCCTGCTCAAGGACCCGGAGTTGCGGGCGCGGATCGAACACCCGATGCCGCTGCCCGAAGCCCCACCAGGTCCCGGCAGCGGCGACATCGTGCCCGACCTGCCGATAGAGCCGGTCGACCCGAACAACCCCATCGGAACGGGGACGCCCACCGCATGACCGTCTCGGCCCTCACGCGTCCCGGTGAGCGCGACCGCCTGATCGTCAAGATCGGTGAGATCGACTGGATCTTCTGCCTGACGCTGTGCCTGATTACCGGCGCGGGCGCGACCATGCTGTTCTCGATCGCGGGCTCCTCCTGGATGCCCTGGGCCCTGCCGCACCTGGCCCGTTTCGCGGTCTGTTTCACGGTGATGATCGTGCTCTCGCTGATCGACCTGCGCGTCTGGTTCGCACTGGCCTACCCGATCTATGGCGTGGCCTTCCTGCTGCTGATCGCCGTGGACCTGGTGGGCCATCACGCGCTTGGCGCGCAACGCTGGCTGCAGCTCGGCCCCCTGCAACTGCAGCCGTCCGAGGTCATGAAGGTCGGCCTAGTTCTGGCGCTTGCGCGCTTCTACCATGGCATCTCCGGCAAGAGCGCCCAGTTCTCCTGGTGGCTGCTGCTGCCTGCCGTACTGATCCTCGCGCCTGTTGCCCTGGTGGCCAAGGAGCCGGACCTGGGTACTGCGCTCTTGATGCTGATGACCGGCGCGATCGTGGTGATCCTGGCCGGGCTTTCCTGGCGTCTGATCGCCGCCGGCATCCTCGGCGCCGTCTTGTTGGTGCCGCCGGTGATCATGTTCGGCATGCACGACTATCAGAGGAAGCGCCTGACGACGTTCTTGGACCCGGAGAACGATCCCTCCGGCTCGGGCTACCACATCCTACAATCGAAGATCGCACTGGGATCCGGCGGGCTGCTTGGCAAGGGTTATGGCCTGGGCTCACAGAGCCAGCTCAACTTCCTGCCGGAAAAGCAGACCGACTTCATCTTCGCGACGCTGGCCGAGGAGTTCGGCTTCGTAGGCTGTATTTCGATCCTGCTGCTGTACGCCGCGGTGATCTTCATGGCGTTGCGCACCTCATACCTGTCGCACAGCCATTTCGGCCGGCTGGCCGCAGCCGGCATAACCGCCACCTTCGCGCTCTATGTGCTGATCAACGGCTCCATGGTCATGGGGCTGGCGCCTGTGGTGGGCGTGCCCATGCCGCTCCTGTCCTATGGCGGGACCGTCATGCTGACGGTGATGGTGGGCTTCGGCCTCGTCATGGCCGTGCGCGTTCACCGCTATTCGGAAGTCACCAGCGGGAAGGGCTCGCTGCTCTAGACCCTGACCCATTCAGATGGAATCCTCTGAATGGGAAAGAAGGTCTGTCTTCAAGAGTTTAGAGCGCGTCGGACGGGTGAAATGGCTTCCATTTCACCCTGACGCGCTCCAGGCCGCGAGCCCTGCGCCGGCCCTTACTTCGCGGGCGTCAGCGTGCCGCGGATTTCGCCGCCCGGGTTTGCCGCGGTATGCACGTTGAAATACCACTTGCCCGCCTTGAGGTCGGTGATCTGCGCGTCGGTGAGCGTCGCCGTGCCCTTGATCGGGCTGGGCGAGGCCGTGGCGGGGACAACGGGCGGGCCGTTGCCGCCGGGCGTGGGCGCCTTGTGGAAGTGAGCGGCCACGACGGGGCCGGTCAGGTCCTTGTAGGTCGCCGAATAGGTGAAGGTCTTGCCGTCCAACATGGCCGTCACTTCGCCCGAGCCCTTGACGCCGGCCGCGCCGGCCAGCTTGGCGCTGTAGTGGCTCATCTGCGCGGACGCAGCGCCGGCCACCATCAGGCTTACCGCCGCGACTGCGGCGAACAGGGTATGACGCATCGAAGATTCTCCCTCGCTTCCAGGCAACTTCCCGGATCGGGCGGCACGTTGCGCGCCCGCGCGGGCCGGCGCAACTGGAGGTTAAAGAGAAAGCGCCTGATCGGTCGCGCGGACCAGGGCGTCGACGATCCCCGGTTCGGTGGACGCATGGCCGGCGTCCCAGACGACCTCGAAGCGGGCGGCGGGCCAAGCGGTCTTGAGCTTCCAGGCGGCCTCCATCGGCGTCACCACGTCGAAACGCCCCTGCACGATCCAGCCAGGGATGGATTTCAGCGCGGTCGCGTTCTTCAGGATCCAGCCTTCTTCGGGGAAGAAGCCGTGGTTGGCGAAGAAGTGGCACTCGATGCGGGCGAACGCGATGGCGAAGTCGATCTCGTTGAACTTCGAGGGACGCGCCTCGGGGCCGCGGATCGAGATGGTGTCACCTTCCCACTGGCTCCAGGCGGCCGCCGCCTCCGCCTGCACGCGCCGGTCGGGATGCGTCAGGCGCTTGTGGTAGGCGCCGATCATGTCGCCGCGCTCGGCTAGCGGGATGGGCGCGCAGAACCGCTGCCATGCGTCCGGGAACAGGATGCAGGCCCCGTCCTGGTAGAACCAGGCGAGCTCGCGCTCGGTCAGCAGGAAGACGCCGCGCAGCACCAGGCTCTCGACCCGCTCGGGGTGTTGGATGGCGTAGGCCAGCGCCAGGGTGGAGCCCCAGGAGCCGCCGAACACGCACCATTTCTCGACGCCCAGGTGCTCGCGCAGCCGCTCGATGTCCTCGATCAGCGTCCAGGTGGTGTTGTCGTCCAGGCTGGCGTTGGGCCGGCTCTTGCCGCAGCCGCGTTGGTCGAAGAGCGCCATGCGCCACTTCGCCGGGTCGAAGAAGCGCCGCATGGTCGGGTTGATCGCGCCGCCCGGCCCGCCGTGCAGGATGACGCAGGGCTTGCCGTGCGGATTGCCGCACTCCTCGTAGTAGATCTCGTGTGCGCCGTCCGGCGGCAGCCAGCCCGCGGCGAACGGCTCATTGTCGGCAAACAGCCCGCGTCGATTGCTGGCGGCCGAGACGGCGGGCGGTGGCGTGCTGCGTTCCATAGGCGCCAATCTACTTCGGGAAGCGCCTGTCCAGCCAGCCCAGGATCAGCCGGTTCACCTCTTCCGGTTTTTCCTGCTGCGTCCAGTGGCCGGAACCCGCCACCATGTGCATTTCGAGGTCGCCGATCATGGCGGGCATACCCTCGGCCATGGCGGGCGAGAGAACGGCGTCCTTCTCGGCGGTGATCATCAGGCAGGGCAGGCCGTCGATGCGGGCGGGCTGGCCCTCGGACCGTTCCCAGTTGCGGGTGAAGTTACGGTACCAGTTGATCCCCCCGGTGAAGCCGGTGCGCTGGAACGTCTCGACGAAGGCGGCGAGCTCTTCGTGGGTGAGAAGCTGATTGCCGGTGTCCGAGGCGTCCCACTGCTGCAGCAGGTCCTTGAAGGCGAAAGTCGAGCCGCCTTCCGGCGGCTCGGCGGCCGTCTGCAGGGCGGCGGGCCTGCGCATGAAGAAACGCATGGTCTTTTCGACGTCCGCGCCCAGCACCTTGTCCGCGTCGCCCGGGGTCTGGAACCAGACGATGTACATGTCGGGCCCGAAGCGCATGCGCATCAGGCCGATCGGATCGAGCGGCGCGCGGGGCATGAAGGGTGTGTTGAGGCCGATGACGCCAGCCACGCGGTCCGGATGCATCAACGCCATCTGCCACACCACGATGCCGCCCCAGTCGTGGCCGCAGAAGATGGCTTTCTCGACGCCCAGGTGGTCGAGCAGGCCGACCAGGTCGCCGGTCAGGTGCTCCATGTCGTAGTCGGTCACGGCTTCGGGCCGCGAGGTCAGGCCATAGCCGCGCTGGTCCGGCGCGATCACCCAGCGTCCGGCGCCCTCGAAGGCCTTGAGTTGGTGACGCCAGGAAAAGGCGAGCTCGGGGAAGCCATGGCACAGGATGACGGGCACGCCCTCCCGCGGGCCGGCCTCGTAATAGGCCATCTCGATGCCGTTGACCTTGGCCCGCTGGACCGGCGGCATCTGGGTTTCGAGCGCTGACATCCTTGGCCTCCCCGTTTGGGGCCACCTTTGCAGCAAATCGCGCGACGCCGAAAGCGAGCCTAGGCGGGATCGACGCCCCTGGCGGACCAGGCCAGGACGAGCCAACCGGCCAGGAAGCAGAGGCCGCCGATCGGCGTCACTGCGCCTAGCCAGCGCGGCGCGCCCAGCGCCATGGCGTAAAGCGAACCTGAGAACAGCAGGACGCCCAGCAGGAACAGCGGCGGGGCGATCCCGGCGCGGCGAGCGCCCATCTGCTGGACCGCCGCGCTGGCGAACACCGCCAGGCAGTGGATGAAGCCGTAGAGCGAGCCGGTCCGCAGCAGCTCCTGTGCGCGCGGATCGCTGATCCCATGCGCGGCGAACGCACCAAAGGCGACCGACAGGAAGCCGCCGAGCGCCGCCAGCGTCAACGCATTGCGGCGGCTCAGCAGCGCCATCAGCCCCAGACCTGCGGCCGACGATCCTTCCAGGGCGCTTCCTTCTCGAGCTGGGCGGCGAGGCGGAAGAGGGTGGCCTCGTCGGCGTAGCGGGCGGTGAACATCATGCCGATGGGCAGGCCATTGGCATCCACCTCGATCGGCAGCGACATCGAGGGCTGGCCGGAGAAGTTGAACGGCGGCGTGTAGGGGAAGGTGCGGCCCTGGCGGCGGTTCACTTCCCTGGGCTCAAGGTTCACCGGGTCGATGAAGCCGATCTCCGGCACCAGCGTGCCGAGCACCGGCGTCAGATAGACGTCGACGTCCTCGAAGAAGGCCAGGGTCGCGCGGTTCAGCATGCGGGTTTCCTGCAGCGAGCGCATGACGTCGGCGCCGGTCTGCCGCCGACCGGCCTTCAGCGAGGCCCAGGTGAGCGGCTCCAACTCGTCCTCCTCGGGCTCGTGGCCGACAAGTTCGATCAGGCGCGCCATTCCGGCTGCGAAGTTGGCGGCCGCAGCCGGTCCGCGCGACGCGAAGAGCGCGCGATAGTCGATGCCCATGCCCTTCTCGACCACCTCGTGGCCCAGACCCTTCAGCCGGGCGGCCGTGCGCTCCAGCGCGGCCTGGACCTCCGGCTCGATGGGACGGCCCGACGGCGTCTCCGAGGACCAGGCGATGCGCAGCTTGCCGGGTGAGCGCGTGATCTCCTCGATGTAGGGGCGGTCCTTGGCGGGCGCCGGGTAGGGTGAGCCGGGCTCGGCGTAGCCGGTGGCGTCGAGCATGGCGGCGCTGTCGCGCACCGTGCGGGTCACCACGTGGTCGACCACGTTGCCCAGGGCATAGTCGAAGCCGTCGGGCATGTTGGGATTGCGGTCGCGGGTGACTTTCAGGCCCACCAGGCCGCAGCAGGCCGCCGGGATGCGGATCGAGCCCAGGCCGTCCGAGGCGTGGGCCATAGGCACGATGCCAGCCGCGACGGCCGAGGCGGCCCCACCCGACGAGCCGCCGGCGATGTGGCCCGGGTTCCAGGGGTTGCGGCAGGGGCCCAGAGCGGCGCTCTCGGTGGTGCCGGTGATGCCGTACTCCGGCGTGTTGGTCTTGCCGAGCGGGACGACGCCGGCCTGGCGGTAGCGGCGGGTCAGGCCGCCATCCTCGCTGTCGACCACGCCGCGGGCGAACTTCGAGCCGTGGCTGCGCGGCCAGCCGGCCACGGGCATCCCTAGGTCCTTGATCAGGAACGGCACGCCGCGGAACGGCCCGTCGGGCAGGTCGCTAGCGGCTCGGCGACGGGCGTCGTCATAGCCCTTGTAGACCACCGCGTTCAGGGTGGGATTGTGCCGCTCGATCCGCTCGATGGCGGCTTCCACGAGTTCGGCCGGCGTGACCGCCCGCTTGCGGACCAGCTCGGCAAGGCCCAGGCCGTCGTAGTCGGAATAGTCCGCAAGGCTCATCGCGCTACCTCGTGCCGCCGTTGGTCAGGAACGCCAGCTTCGCCACCGGCTGCAGGGTGGAAGCGTCGCGCTTAAGCGCGCCCAGCGCGCCCTCGGCGGCCTGCAGGAAAGCCTCGATGTCGGCGTCGGTCATGGCCGCGCAGAGGAACATGTTGTGCCAGGGATGCACGTAGACGCCGCGCTCCAGCATGGCGCTCGAGAAGCAGAAGCCCCTGCGCAGGTCCGGGTCGTCGTCGAACAGGAACAGCGGCATGGTCACCGGCCCGGTCTGCCGCAGCGAGAAGCCCGCCGCCGAGGCGCGTTCGGCCAGGCCCGAGCGCAGGCGCTCGCCCAAGGCGGTGATCCTTTCCAGGTAGTCGGTCTCGCGCACGAGCCCCAGCGTCTCCAGCGCCGCAGCCATGGGCGCGGCCTGGAACCAGTAGGAGCCGGTGACGAAGATCGCCGAGGCCGCCTTGCGGGCCTTGTCGGCGCCGAGCAGGGCGGAGAGCCCGTGGCCGTTGGCGATGCACTTGCCCCAGGTCGAGAGGTCGGGCTGGACGCCGATCTTCGACCAGGAGCAGTCGCGGGCCAGCCGCAGGCCCGCGCGGACGTCGTCGACGATCAGCAGGGCGCCGGTCTGGTCGCAGAGCTCGCGGGCGCGGCGCGCATAGGCCGGATCCGGTTCGGCCTGGTCGATGAAGGCGTCGTGCTTGAAGGGCGCGGCGAAGACGCCGGCGAGGTCGTCGCCGGCCTGCGCGACTGCGGCCTCCAGGCTCGCCACGTCGTTGTAGTCGCAGAAGATCTGGTTCGCGCGATCGCTGTCCAGTGTGCCGGTCGGCCGCGGAACACACCAGGGCGCGGCGCCATGATAGGCGCCTTTGGCGCGGATCACGGTCTTGCGGCGCGTGTGGGCGCGCGCGACCGTCAGGGCCATGGTCGTGGCGTCGGTGCCGTTCTTGCAGAACATCGCCCAGTCGGCGTGGCTGACCATGCCGACCATGGCCTCGGCGAGTTCGACCATCAGGGCGGTAGGACCGGTCAGGGTGTCGCCAAGTCCGAGCTGGCGCACGAAGGCCGCGTCGATCTGCGGGTTGGCGTAGCCGAACAGGTTCGGGCCATAGGCGCACATCAGGTCGAGGTAGCGACGGCCGTCGACATCCCAGATATGCGCGCCTTCGCCCCGCTCGAAGAACTGCGGGTAATCGTCGGGCAGCAGGGCGGTGGACTGGTGGCCGTACATCCCGCCGGGAATGACGGCTTGCGCCCGCGCCCGAAGGTCGCCGTCCCGGCTGTTGCTGCGAGCCATGGCCAAGTCTCCCTTATCGACTTTCAGACCTTACGCGGCCCGGCGGCGGCGGCAACCGCGACTCCGTGTAAAGGCGGATCGTCATGCCCGTCACCGTGCGCCTGGGCCTCTTCTATGGGGCCATCTTCATCGGCACGGGAGCGAGCTCGCCCTACCTGCCGGTCTGGTTCGCAGACCACGGGCTGTCGGGCAGCCGCATCGGGCTGATCCTATCGCTGCCGATGCTGGCGCGGGCGTTCACCGCGCCCTTGCTGGCGGTCTGGGCCGACAGCTTCCGCCTGCGGCGCACGGCCCTGATGCTGATGGCGCTCGCGGTGACCGGCGCCTACGGCCTGATGGCGCTGCCGGGTGGCTTTGCCTGGTGGACGGTGGTCTGGTTCGCCGCGTCCTCGATGTATTCGACCCTGTCGCCGTTGGCCGACGTCATCGTGCTGGCCCGCGCCCGGCGCGACGGGTTCAACTACGGCTGGCCGAGAGGCATCGGTTCGGCCGCGTTCATCGTCGGCAACGTGGGCATGGGCGCGCTCCTGACCAGGGGCTCGCCGGATCTGGTGCTGGTCTGGATGGTGGCCGCGGTGGCCGTCACCTCGCTTGCGGCCAGATTCCTGCTTCCGCCCGATCCGGTGCATGAGGAAGGCCACACGGCGCGGCTTTCGGACCGAATGGCCGGACTGGGCGCCCTCTTGCGGGACCGGGCCTTCATGACGGCGGCGGTCTCGGCAGGTCTCATCCAGTCGGCGCACGCCTTCTACTACAGCTTCTCGACCCTCGTCTGGAAACAGCAGGGCATCGCCGAGGATCTGACCGGCGTGCTCTGGGCCGTGGGGGTCGCCACTGAGATCGCCTTCATGTGGTTCCTGGAGCCCTGGCGGCGGCGGGTCGGACCGCGCAACCTCTTGATGCTGGGTGGCGCCGCCGCCGTGCTGCGATGGACCGCGCTCGCCTTCTCGCCGCCGCTATGGATGCTGTTCCCGCTGCAGGCGCTGCACGCGCTCAGCTACGCGGCGACCTTCCTGGCCTCCCTGTTGCTGGTCGAGAGCCTGTCGACGCCGCGGACAGCCTCGGCGGCCCAGGCTCTGAACTCCGCGCTGTCCGGCGGCGTGCTGAGCGGCCTGGCCACCATGGCCTCGGGCCCGCTGTTCGACCGCTTCGGCGCGGGCGGCTATCTGTTGATGTCGGCCATGTGCGTCGCCGGCCTGGCCGGCGCGGCCCGGCTCTATGCCGTGCGCCGGCTGGATCCGGTCTGAGGAGCGAAGCTATGCGGCTGTTCGGATGCGTCTGCGGCCAGTTCCACAGCCCGGCCGCGGAGCTTGGAATGAGCGGCGGCCGGGTCCAGGTCCCGGTGCCGTTCTACGTGATCGAGCATCCTGATGGCGTTGCGCTGTTCGATTGCGGGCTGCACGCGGCCCTGGCGGATCCTGAGGACTCCTACCGCCGCCGGCTGCGACGGCAGGATCTCGACGTCAGCTTCGGTCCGCAAGATACGGTGACGCAGCACCTCGCGCGGCTGGAGATCGATCCGGCCAAGGTGCGTTACGTCGTGCTCTCGCACCTGCACTTCGATCACGCGGGCGGGCTGCACCAGATCCCCAACGCCACGCTGGTGGTGCAGCGGGCGGAATGGACGGCCGGCTTCGACGACGAGGTGGCGCGACGCTACTTCCTGCCCAGGCGGTTCTTCGACCTCGGCCACGATGTGCAACTGATCGATGGCCAGCACGACCTTTTCGGCGACGGCGCGGTCACCTGCCTGCCAAGTCCCGGCCACACACCAGGCCACCAGTCGCTGCGCGTCCGCAGCGCCGCGGGCGACCACATCCTGGTCAGCGACGCCTGCTACAACAGCCAGGTCGTCGAGAGCCGCAGCTTTCCGGCCTATTCCGACCACGCGACCATGAACCGTTCGCTCGACGCGCTGCTGGCGCTGCGCGAGCCCGCGACGGTGATGGTCTTCGGGCATGATCCCGCGCAGTGGGGCGAGGCGCCCGTCCTGCCGGCTCGGCGAGGCTGATCGCCGGCCGCACTAAGGCTTGCGGCCGCGCTTGGCCAGCCAGGCGTCCATCGCCGAATCGTCGCCGACCGCCGCGTCGCGGATTCGGGTGGTCTTGCGTTCGACGAAATTCACGGTGCCCGGCTCATTGCCCTGCCGCAGGTCGACGACCAGCGGCGCAACATTGTCGCTCACGCTGATATTGGAAGAGCCGCCGCGGGCGATGATCCGGACCCCCATGTCCCGATAGCCCTGGACGAAGTTGTCGCGGATATCCGCGGTCTTGGTGCCCGACACCGAGATGCCGTTGGTCATCGTCCCGGACATGGCGTTGCCGACGATGGTGATGTTGGACTGGCTCTCGACGAAGATGCCCTGCATCACCCGGCCCTTGCCGCGCCGGATGACGTTGTCCTTGACGACCGAGCCCGCCGGCGTCGGGTGTTCCTTGGTTTCCCAGAACTGGATCGCGTCGGGGTGAGCGCCGGGGCCTGGAAAGAAATCGGTGAAGGTGTTGGCGCTGACCGTCGCCGCTGGGCTCCCGGCTAGGTCGACGCCATCGGTGTTGATGTCGTGGAAGTGGTTCTTGGAAATGGTCACGTTCGGAGTGTCGAGGGCCGAGCCGCCCACGCCGAGGTGGTGGAATTCGGAGTTGGTGACCGATATCCGGTTGCTTAGCCGGAAGAAGAAGCCGACGCCGTCCAAGGCGCCATCCGCGCTATGCGCGGTCATGTTGTCGTAGTTGATGCGCTCGGACTCGATCGAGAAGATCCCGTACTGCTGTTTCGGGGCCATCGCGATTTCGAGGCCAGCGAAGTTCAGGCCCTTGGAATTGTTGGTCACCAGGCCGGTCATCACCGGCTTCGCGCCGGGCGCGGCCTTTATCGTCAGCCCCGCGCCGGGAAAGCTGAGGTGCGCCAGCTGGACGACGCCATAGTCGCCGGATCGAAGCAGGATAGTGTCGCCGGTCGAAGACGCCTTCACGGCGGCGTAGAGGGCTTGTGGATTGGAGACGCTGAGCGTCGAGGCGGCGCAGGGCGCGGCGGCGACGGACACCAGCGCGCTGGCCAGGATCAGGGCGCGTTTCATATGGGCTCCCGCGGGGATGCGACGTTCGAACGGCAACCTATAGCGCCTGAAGGCCTCAACAAGGACTTCCAGGCGGTTTGCGTCCTCGCCTGACGTGGCGACAGCCTTGCCTCGGCCGTCCCAGCGGCAATGATGGCGCGAACGGAGGCCAATCATGCGTGCGCTGAAGGTCGAGGCTCCCTGGGGGATCGACACCATCCAGGTGGTCGAGGCGCCTGATCCCGCGCCGGGGCCGGGTGAGGTGCTGGTGCGCATGCGCGCCGTGTCGCTGAACTATCGCGACATGCTGATGGTCGCGGGCATGTATGGCCGCGCGCCGTCGGGCGCGGGCGCGATCACGCCGTTCTCGGATGGCTGTGGGATCGTCGAGGCGGTCGGGCCTGGCGTGACGCGGGTGCAGCCGGGCGACCGGGTCGCCACCATGTTCTTCCAGCGGTGGATCTCAGGTCCGCCCAATCTCGACAAACTGTCGTCTTCGCTGGGTTCGCCGATCCCGGGCGCGGGCCGGGAACTCGCCGTCTTCAGCCAGGAGGGGCTGTCGAAGGTTCCGGATTTCCTGACCGACCAGCAGGTGGCGACCTTGCCCTGCGCTGCGCTCACGGCTTGGCGGGCGCTGTTCGAGGACGGCGACCTGCGCCCCGGGGACATGGTGGTGCTGCAAGGCACCGGCGGGGTCTCGATCTTCGGCCTGCAGTTCGCCCACGCCGCGGGCCTGCGGACCCTGATCACCTCGTCGTCGGATGAGAAGCTGGAGCGCGCCAAGGGGCTAGGCGCCGACCATCGCGTCAACTACCGCCAGACGCCCGAGTGGTCCGGGCCGGTGCGCGAGGCGACGGCCGGCGTCGGGGCGGACCTGATCATCGAGGTCGGCGGCGGCGGCACCATCGAACAGAGCATGAAGGCGATCCGCATCGGAGGTCACGTGGCGATCGTGGGCGTGGTTGGCGGGCTCGGCGGGCCGTTCAACACCGCGGGCCTGATCGCCAATTCCGCGCGGGTGCAGGGCCTTTCGGTCGGCTCGCGCGACATGTTCGAGGCCATGTGCCGGTTCATCGAGCTCAAGAAGATCGCGCCTGTGGTCGACAAAGTCTTTGCCTGGACCGACGTCGCGGCGGCCTTCAAGGCCATGCAGGGCGGCGAGCACTTCGGGAAGATCGTGCTGGAGTTCTGAATTCAGGCGTAGGCTGGGCGCAAATGGAGGACGCCATGAAGACCAAGGGTATCAACCATCTGGCTCTGGTGTGCCGCGACATGGCCGAGACGGTGAAATTCTACACCGAGGCGCTGGGCATGCCGCTGGTGAAGACCGTCGCCTTGCCGGACGGCGGCCAGCACTTCTTCTTCGACTGCGGCGGCGACACGCTGCTCGCCTTCTTCTGGTGGCCGGACTCGCCTGCCGCCGCGCCCGGGATCGCCTCGGTCAGGGATTTCCCGTCGGACGGCAAGTCGGCGGTGGGCTCGATGAACCATGTGGCCTTCGACATGGAGGAGTCCGAGCTCGAGGCCTCCATCGGCCGGCTGCAGGCCGCGGGGGTCCACGTCTCGGTGCCCGTCGTCGTCAATCATGACGACAGCGCCATGGGGGTGAGCCGCGAGATGAACGACGGCGTCTGGGTGCGCTCGGTCTATTTCCGCGACCCCAACGGGATCATGCTGGAGTTTGCGGCCCTGACGCGGCCGTTCCGGCCCGGAGACATCGCCCACAAACCCGCCCGGGCCGTCGAGCCGGCGAGCGCCTGAAATGCCGCGTCTGCGCCAGGTGCCCCGCGCCAAGGCCACCTCGGAGGTGGTGACCAAGACCTATGACCTGCTGTTCGGGGAGCGCGATCCGGTGGCCGAGCCTGGCACCAGCACCGGCACGTCCGGCGACTGGTGGACGGTCTTCGCCCTGGTCCCGGACATCCTGGAGCACGCCAACCGTGGTTTCGCGCTCTATCGCAATCCGAAACGGCGGCTCGATCCGGTGCTTCGCGAACTCGCCCAGACCCGGGTCGGCTGGGCGAAGGCCAGCCAGTTCGTCTATTCCCAGCACTGCAAGTCGCTGCGCGGCCTGAACGTCGACGAGGCGAAGATCGCCGCCATCCCGCACTGGCAGGTTGCCGACTGCTACGATCCGAACGAACGGGCGGTGCTGGCCTATGCGGACTGCCTGTCGCTCCAGGCGGGCCGCACGCCAGACGCCGTGTTCGCCGCGTTGAAGGCCTTCCTGTCCGATGAGGAAATCCTCGAACTGACCTACATCGCCTGCCTCTACGACATGCACGCGGTGATGGCGAAGGCCTTGCGGCTGGAGTGGGACGATCGGGACGATCCGATTGTCGAGGTGGCCGCGCCTAAGGATTTCAGCGGCCGGGATTTCCTGGATATCGGCCGGCGGCGCTGACTAGAGGGTTCGTTCGACGCGATCGAGCACCGCCATCCAGTCGCCGGGCGTCTGCTGCCGGAACAGGCGCGCGCTCGGGTACCAGGGGCTGTCCGTCCTGGCGGTCATCCAGCGCCAGTCCGTTCCGAAGGCGGGAAGCAGGATCCAGGTGGGCTTGCCCAGGCTGGCGGCGAGGTGGGCGATCGCGGTGTCCACAGAGATCACCAGGTCGAGCCCCGCGATGATCGCCGCGGTCTGGCGGAAGTCGCGCGCGCCCGTGGCCTCCGGCGCGAGGTCGCAGCCCAAAGCCAGCAGCCGCGCCGCCGCGGCCGGGTCCAGCGACCTGTGGGCATCGTTGTAGTGGGTCGGGCGGCCTTTCGTGACCACGCCGACGCCACCGCCCGCGCCCAGGGGTACGTCCAGGCGGACCGGCGGCGGAAGGGTCTCGAGCGTGACGCCCGTCAGCCCCGGCAGGGAGCAGATCAGAGTCCAGCAGTCGCCGATGGGTAGCTTCGCGTCGGCCCGCGCCGCGATCACGTCCATATCCAGATGTCGCAGCAGCGGAGCCAGCGCCGTGCCGATGACGAGGCTGACCCTGCCCGCCCGCGCGCGCAGGGGCTGCAGGAAGCGCGCGAACATGAGCTGGTCGCCAAAGCCCTGCTCGCCCATCACGACGACATGGCGGCCCGCGAGATCGTCGCCCTTCCACTCCGGCAAGGTCAGCCTGGGGATGGCGGGATCGCTGCGGCGCCCTTCGTACAGCGGCCAGCCCTCGGCATAGCGCCCCTGCATCAGGAGCTGCTTGCCGAGCGCGTTGCAGGCTGGCGCCCAGCCGGGGTCGGCTTCGACGAGCGGGCGCAGCAACCTCTCCGCGTCGGCGTGCCGACCCTGTGCGCCATAGAGGACGGCGAGGTTGAAGGCCGCGCTGCGATTTTCGAGGATGGTCAGGTAGATGGCCTCGGCAGCGCCCAGGTCGCCGGCGCGGTGCGCCGCCAAGGCCCGGTCAAGCTCGTCCGAGGTGTCGCCCATGCGGTGTTGGGTAGCTGAACATGGGTGTGCTGTTCAACGCATCATCGACGTCCACCGCCCTAGATGCTCGGATCGAAACCGCCGCCTTCCAGCCAGTCGACGATCCGCTCTGCCGCCTCCTCAGCGCTGAGCCGCGTGGTGTCGATGCGGATCTCCGGATTTTCGGGCGGCTCGTAAGGAGAATCGACGCCCGTGAAATTCTTCAGCTCGCCGGCGCGGGCCTTCTTGTAGAGCCCCTTCACGTCGCGCCGCTCGGCTTCCGACAGCGGCGTGTCGACGAACACCTCGACGAACTCGCGCTCGCCCATCAGGTCTCGCGCCATCTGCCGCTCGGCGCGGAATGGTGAAATGAACGAGACCAGCACGATCAGGCCGGCGTCGACCATCAGCTTGGCCACCTCGGCGACGCGGCGGATGTTTTCGACCCGGTCGGCCTCGGTGAAGCCCAGGTCCTTGTTGAGCCCGTGACGGACGTTGTCGCCGTCGAGCAGGTAGGTGTGGCGGCCTTCCACGGCGAGGCGCTTCTCGACCAGGTTGGCGATGGTCGATTTTCCGGCGCCGGAGAGCCCGGTCAGCCAGACGACACGGGCCTTCTGGCCTTTGGCGGCCGCGCGTGCGGCCTTGTCGATGTCGAGAGCCTGCCAGTGGATGTTCTGGCTGCGGCGCAAGGCGAAGTGCAACAGGCCCGCCGCCACCGTGCGGTTGGAAATCCGGTCGATGAGGATAAAGCCGCCGAGGTCGTGGTTCTCGGCGTAGGGGTCGAACGCGACGGGCGCGTCGAGCAGCAGGTTGCAGACGCCGATCTCGTTCAGCTCCAGCCGCTTGGCGGCGAGCTGCTCCAGGGTGTTGACGTTGATCTTGTGCTTGGGCTCGGCGACCTGGGCGGCCACCATCCGGGTCCCCAGCTTCATCAGGTAGGGCCGTCCCGGCAGCAACGGCTCCTCGTCGAACCAGATGATCGTGGACTCGAACTGGTCAGCGACTGCGGCCGGGCTGGCGGCTTCGGCGAGCACATCGCCGCGCGAGACGTCGATCTCGTCGGCGAGCGTCAGGGTCACCGACTGGCCGGCGACGGCCTCGGGCAGGTTGCCCGTGAAGGTCACGATGCGCGCCACGGTGCTCTCGCGGCCGGAGGGCAGGGCCTTGACCTTGTCCCCGGGACGCACGACGCCGGAGGCGACCATGCCGGAGAAGCCGCGGAAGTCGAGGTTCGGCCGGTTGACCCACTGCACGGGCATCCGGAACGGCTTGTCGCGCAGGTCGTCCTCGATGGGCGCGTTCTCGAGCCAGCGCATCAGCGGTGGGCCGGAATACCAGGGCGAGTTGGGGCTGGGTTCGGTGATGTTGTCGCCGCGCAGCGCCGACATCGGGATGGCGGTGAAATCCTTGACGCCGATCTGCTCTGCGAAGGCGCGGTAGTCGGCGACGATCTCGTCGAACCGCGCCTGGCTCCAGTCCGCCAGGTCCATCTTGTTGATCGCCAGGACCACGTGGCGGATGCCGAGCAGGTTCACGAGATAGGAGTGCCGCCGCGTCTGGGTCAGCACGCCCCTGCGGGCGTCGATTAGGATCACCGCGGCGTCGGCGGTCGACGCGCCGGTGACCATGTTGCGGGTGTATTGCTCGTGGCCGGGCGTGTCGGCGACGATGAACTTGCGTTTGTCGGTGGAGAAGAAGCGGTAGGCGACGTCGATGGTGATGCCCTGCTCGCGCTCGGCGGCCAGGCCGTCGACCAGCAGGGCGAAGTCGATCTCCCCGCCCTGGGTGCCGACCCGCTTCGAGTCCGCCTCCAGCGCCGCCAGCTGATCCTCGAAGATCATCTTGGAATCGTAGAGCAGGCGGCCGATCAGGGTCGACTTGCCGTCGTCCACCGAGCCGCAGGTCAGGAACCGCAGCAGGCTCTTGTGCTGGTGGGCGTCGAGATAGGCCTCGATGTCCTCGGCGATGAGGCCGGAGACCTCCATCTCGTACTTGGCGGCCACTAGAAGTAGCCCTCCTGCTTCTTCTTCTCCATCGAGGCGGCCTGGTCGTGGTCGATTACCCGTCCCTGGCGTTCCGAGGTGGTGGCGAGCAGCATCTCCTGGATGATCTCGGGCAGGGTCGCGGCCGTGCTTTCGACCGCGCCCGTGAGCGGATAACAACCCTGGGTGCGGAAGCGGATCGAGCGCATCTGTGGAACCTCGCCGGGCCGCAGACGCATCCGGTCGTCATCGACCATGATCAGGTTGCCGTCCCGCTCGACCACCGGCCGCTCGGCGGCGAAGTAGAGCGGCACGATCGGGATGTCTTCCAGGTAGATGTATTGCCAGATGTCGAGCTCGGTCCAGTTGGAGATCGGGAAAGCCCGGAAGTTCTCTCCCGCACCTTTGCGCGTGTTGTAGAGCTTCCAGAGTTCCGGTCGCTGGATCTTGGGGTCCCAGCGGTGCTGGGCCGAGCGGAACGACAGGATGCGCTCCTTGGCGCGGGACTTCTCCTCGTCGCGGCGGCCGCCGCCGAACGCCGCGTCGAAGCCATATTTGTCGAGCGCCTGCTTCAGGCCCTCGGTCTTCCACATGTCGGTGTGCAGCGCGCCGTGGTCGAAGGGGTTGATGCCGCGGGCCAACGCCTCGGGGTTCTGGTGGACGAGCAGTTCCATCCCGCTCTCGCGGGCCATCCGCTCGCGCATCTCGTACATCGCCCGGAACTTCCAGGTCGTGTCCACGTGCAGCAGCGGGAACGGCGGCTTGGCCGGATAGAAGGCCTTCATGGCCAGCCGCAGCATGACCGCGGAATCCTTGCCGATCGAATAGAGCATCACCGGGCGTTCGCACTCGGCGACCACCTCGCGGAAGATGTGGATGCTCTCGGCCTCCAGGCGCTGCAGGTGAGTGAGCATGAGGGCGGTGAGCGCGCTCTTCGTGGCTATCGGGGCGGGCGCGACGCGGGCGTCCATCAGCAGACCTTACAGCAAAGATGGCAAATTCCGCCCATCGACCCGCTGTCACTTAGAGAGGCGCGGAAAACCGGGCAAGGCAAACAGCCCCCAGGAATTCTGAGAGCGCGGTCAGGGGACGTCTCGCCATCGGCTATGTTTCGCCGCCGTTACAGCTCGGCGCTGGCTGCGCGTTGCGGCCCATGCGACAAGACGCCAACGGGAAATGACCGGACGTCGGAACCAGAATGCTGGCAGGCGTCCGCCAGGGGTGGGAAATCCGATGACTGCTGCCGCCACGAGCGCGCCCAAGACCGGCGCCAGCTACCGCTATTTCGTCGTCGGCCTGCTGGCGGTGGTCTACACCTTCAACTTCATGGATCGGCAGATCATGTCGACCCTGGCCGAGCCGATCCGCAAGGAACTGGGCCTCAGCGATACGGCGATCGGCGCCCTGGGCGGCCTGACATTCGCACTCTTCTACACGACCTTCGGCATTCCGGTGGCCTGGCTCTCGGATCGCTTCAAGCGCGTCTGGATCATGGCCGCCGCCTGCGGGATCTGGAGCCTGTTCACCGCCGGCTGCGGTCTGGCCACCAACTTTGCGCAGCTGGCGTTTTCCCGGGTCATGGTCGGTGCGGGCGAAGCGGGGGGCTCGCCGCCGTCCTATTCACTGATCTCCGACTATTTTCCGCCCAAGGAGCGGGGCACGGGCCTGGCCCTCTATTCGCTGGGCGTGCCGCTGGGCTCGATGCTTGGGGTCCTCTATGGCGGCCATGTCGCGGCCGCCTATGGCTGGCGGATGGCGTTCTTCGCGGTCGGCCTGCCCGGCGTCGCGCTGGCGCTGTTGATGCTGATCATCGTGCGGGAGCCGAAGCGCGGCGGGCTCGACGAGGTGGCGCTGGGCGCCGACGCCCACGAACCGGCGCCGCCGGCGAGCGTGGTGATCAAGGCCTTTTTCGCCAACCGCACGCTGCTCTGCGTTGCGATCGCCTGCGGGCTTTCCGCCTTCACCGGCTACGCAATGCTCAATTGGAACGTGCCCATGCTCATGCGGGTGAAGGGCGCGACCCTGACGCAGGTCTCGAACTACTATGGCTGGGTGATCGGCGTCACGGGGGTGATCGGCACCTTCTCGGCCGGGTGGCTGGCTGACAAGCTCGGCCATCGGGACCGGCGCTGGTACGCCTGGATCCCGGTGATCGCCTTCACCCTCAGCCTGCCGGCCCTGGCGGGCATGATCTGGGCGCCGACCTGGCAGGTCGCGCTGATGTTCATCGCGATCCCGGCGCTGCTCAACAACATGTACCTCGCCCCCGCCCTGGCCGTGGTTCAGAACGCGGTGCCGCCGGGCCAGCGCACGATGGCCGGGGCGATCCTGCTGTTCGTCCTGAACCTGATCGGGTTGGGCGGCGGGCCGATCTTCCTGGGCCGCGTGAGCGACATGGCCAAGGGCCGCTTCGGCGACCAATCGCTGCTAGTCGGCTATGCGGCGCTCGCGCCGGTCATCGTTATCGCCATCCTGGCGCACCTGGCGGCGGCGGGCTCCATCGCCCGCGACAAGCGTCTGGCGGCGGCGATCTGAAGGAAGGAGTGGTGGAGCCGAAAGGAATTGAACCGATGCCTCCTCGCCAGGCGAGGCGCTCTACCATTGAGCTACGGCCCCAACTCATCCGCGCCGGCGCATCGCCGGGTTGACCGCCAGCCGGCAAATCCGCCGACCGACCCAGGCAAGCTAGGCCGGCAAGTATTTAAATTTTACAACGCTGGTCGGGAAATCGGTGATCCGACAGGCGGTCCGAGACCGTATCAGGCCACCGCTGACCTCCTCGTCGTGGAGCGCGTAGTTTACGTAGCCCATCACGAATTTGCCCTTCGGGTCGCTTTCGTATGAACGCTGGATCATCGACAGCAGAAGCGCCCATGAGGCGCCCTGATTGCCATGCACCGACGCGGCTTCGAGATAGTAGAAATTGCCGCCGAACTCCGCGCCATAGTAGGCGGCGAGCACCTGGTTCCCGTCGCGGGCCAGCCGGGTCACCGTGTAGCGCGGGCACAGGATCGTCCAGCCGAGGTAGCTGGTGAGCAGGTCCATCAGCCGCAGCGTCAGGTTTTTCCGCTTCGAGAGCTTGACCTTCAAGCGTGTGAGCGCGGGGATCGCGAAGATCGACCGGCGGCCGGTCCAGGTCCTGAAGTTCAGGCCGGGAATGTCGCGGACAGCGAACTGTGCGCTCTGGCGCGCACCCTTGCGGATGTCCTTGTAGTAAGCGTCCCAGGTCTCCCAGCCGCTGAAGTCGATGGCCTGCACCACCAGCGGGGTGGTCTCCCGGATCGAGATACCGGGCAACGCCGCCAGGATGGCGTCGCGCGCCGCCTCGAGGTTCAGCTCCCAGCCATATTCGTATTCGCCGCCGCCGGCCTCGCGCAGGATCGCCCGCATGGCTTCGGCCCATTTCGGCTCGTCGTCGGGCAGCAGCTGGATCCGATCGAGGAAGACGCTCGGGCCGGTGGCGCACCGGCCGATCGCGCACTGGCCGATCTTCCGCGAACCCGTCGGGGAGTCATCGTAGATCTCCATCAGGCAAAGCCTGTAGCGGACGAAGTTCTTGAGCAGCCAGGCGGCCGAGTGTCCTCGGGTCGACTTCACCGAACAGCCGCAGGCCTTGGCGAAGGCGTCCCAATCGGCGCCCTTGATCGACCATATGGAGATCTTGCGGGCCACCACGCGGGCGTCGGCCGCATGCGCGAGCGCTGTGCTGGCAAGGTCCATCTGTAGCGACTGCACCCAAACGGCTCCCGCGCGGCGGCATCGATTCGAGCTGGAATATGCGAGAGGCATGAAAAAGTTGGTTAAGTTCGCGGCGCACTTCGAAAGTTGATTCGAAGGCGGTTCGCGCGCCTGTGGCCCAGGCTTACCGGATCAGCGACGGCTCCTGAACCGCCCTGCGCGCGACCGAAAAGTCAGAACGGGCCGCGGTGACGCTTGAGCCTCAAGCGTTTCTTAGTAAGACGGCCCCATTACAACCCTTGAGCGGGCGCAAGCGCGTCGCGACTGACGAAAGACCGCATGAAGATCCTGATTACGGGCGGGGCCGGATTCATTGGATCGGCCGTCGTTCGCCGCGCCATCGCCGATGGGCATCACGTGGTGAACGTCGACGCCCTGACCTATTCCGCGAACCTTGAGAACGTCGCCGGCGTTTCGGCCAGTCCCGCCTACGCCTTCGAGCAGGTCGACATCTGCGATGAGGCGAAGGTCCGATCGGTCTTCGCGCGTCACAAGCCGGACGCGGTCATGCATCTGGCGGCCGAATCGCACAACGACCGGGCGATCGAAGGCCCGCTGGATTTCGTGCGCACCAATGTGATGGGGACCGCCATCCTGCTTGAGGCCGCGCGCGCCCATTGGAACAGCCTCTCCGGCGAGAAGAAGGCGGCTTTCCGCTTCCACCATGTGTCGACCGACGAGGTGTTCGGCGCGCTGGGCGAGGACGGCGACTTCACGGAGGACACGCCCTACGATCCCAATTCGCCCTATTCGTCGAGCAAGGCGGGCGCGGATCATCTGGTCCGGGCGTGGGGCCGCACCTACGGCATGCCCGTCGTGCTGACCAACTGCTCCAACAACTATGGGCCATTCCAATTCCCCGAGAAGCTGATCCCGACAGTCATCACCCGGGCGCTGGAGGGCAAGACGATCCCGGTCTATGGCGACGGCCGCCAGGTGCGCGACTGGCTGCACGTGGACGACCACGCCGAGGCGCTCCTGCTGGTGCTGTCCAAGGGCCGGCTGGGGGAGACCTATTGCATCGGGGGCGACGGGACCAAGCGTAACCTGGAGGTCATCCAGATGCTGTGCGCGCACCTCGACGCCATGGCGCCGGCCAACACCTCCCACGCCGAGAAGATCACCTTCGTCACCGATCGGCCGGGCCACGACTTCCGCTATTCGATCGACGCCTCGAAGCTGAGAGCCGAACTCGGCTGGGAGCCGCGCATGCCGCTGCTGGCCGGCCTGGAGGACACCGTACGCTGGTACGTCGACAATCGCGCCTGGGTGGACGGGATCCGCGAGCGCGGCTTCCAGTCCGAGCGCCTGGGCCTGGTCAAGGCGTGACCCTGCGCGTCCTGCAGTTCGGGACGACGGGCCAGCTCGCCCTGGAGCTGCTGGCCCAGGCCAAGGATTTCGACGTCGCGATCACGGCGCTATCGCGCGCCGAGGCGGATTTCTCGGATCCACAGGCCTGCGCGGCCAAGGTCGCCCAGACGCCCTGCGACCTCGTGTTGATTGCAGCCGCCCATACCGCGGTCGACCAGGCGGAGACCGAGCGGGACCTGGCGCAGCAAATCAATGCGACCACGCCCGCGGCGATCGCCACAGCGGCCCAGGCGAGGGGCGCGGCGGTCGTCTACGTCTCCACCGACTATGTCTTCGACGGCGCCAGCGACATCCCCTACGCCGAGACCGACCCGGTGAGCCCGGTCAACGCATATGGCGAGACCAAGCTCGCCGGCGAGCGCGGGGTGCTGGAGGGCGCGGCGCGGGCCCTGGTGGTGCGCACCTCCTGGGTCGTCTCGAGCCACGGCAAGAATTTCATCAAAACGATGCTGCGGCTCGCCGGCGAGGGCAGGGCGATCCGGGTGGTGGACGACCAGTTCGGCCGTCCGACAGCGGCGCGCGACCTCGCCCGGTTCATTCTCTCGCAGGCGAAGAGGTTGTCAGCCGCCCGAGCGGGCGACCCGGCTTTCGGTGTGGTACACTTCGCAAATGCGGGCGTGGTGAGTTGGAAGGGCTTCGCCGAGGAAGTTTTCGCCCAGGCGCTTGGCGAGGGCGCTCCGCAGGTAGCGGGCATCCCGACGTCCGATTATCCAACCCTGGCGCGGCGGCCGCTGCGCGGGGTGCTGGACACCCAAAAGCTTGAACGCACCTTCGGCGTGACGCCGAGGCCCTGGCGCGAGGCCGTGGCCGAGATCGTCGCAGAACTCAAACTGGAACAGAGGTCGGCGGCATGAGACGCGGCGTCATCCTGGCCGGCGGCTCCGGCACCCGGCTGCATCCGCTCACCCTGGCGGTCTCCAAGCAGCTGCTGCCGGTCTACGACAAGCCGATGATCTATTATCCGCTGTCCGTCCTCATGCTGGCCGGGGTTCGCGAAATCCTGATCATCACGACGCCGGAGGACCAGGCCGGCTTCAAGCGCCTGCTGGGCGACGGTTCGCAGTTGGGCGTGCGTTTCGAATACATCGTGCAGCCAAAGCCGGATGGCCTGGCGCAGGCCTATATCCTGGGCGAGGCGTTCATCGCCGGCGAGCCGAGCGTCATGGTGCTCGGCGACAACATCTTCTTCGGCCAGAACTTCAGCCGCTCGCTGCAGGCGGCCGACGCCCAGGCCAAGGGCGCGACCGTGTTCGGCTATCTGGTGCAGGATCCGGAACGCTACGGCGTGGTCGAGCTCGGCGCCGACGGCAAGGCGCTGGGGATCGAGGAAAAGCCGGCGGTTCCGAAGTCCAACTACGCCGTGACCGGCCTCTATTTCTACGACGGTCGGGCGAGCGAGTTCGCCAAGACGCTGAAGCCGTCGCCTCGCGGCGAGCTGGAGATCACCGCACTCAACCAGGTCTATCTGGACGCCGGCGAACTGAACGTGGAGCTGTTGGGCCGTGGCTTCGCCTGGCTCGATACCGGCACCCACGACAGCCTGATCCAGGCCGGCGAGTTCATCCGCGCGGTGGAGCAGCGCCAGGGCCTGCGGATCGGTTGCCTGGAGGAGATCGCGTATCGTCGCGGCTGGATCGACGCCCGTCAGCTCGCCAGATCAGCTGAAGCCCTGGCGAAGAGCGAATACGGCCAATACCTGCGCCGTCTGGCCGAACGCGGGCCGGGTGAAGAGGCCGACTAGGGCGCCGGAACGCCCGGCGATAACGGCGCTAGATCAAGCGCGTCAGAACAAGAGCGCGCGAACGGCGGCGGCGACGGCGAACCAAAGGCCGATCGAGGCGCAGGCCGCGACCGTCAGGCCGACGCCCAGGGGGAAGCGGCGCGTGGACGCCGTTTCGGCCACCTCGCGGGGGCTGACGCTGTGGAACGTGACGTCTGCTGGCATCGCTGTCGCTCCGGGCCCGCCCGTCGGACCGCGTAGCGCCAGGAAACGACGGTCAGGCTTAAGGAATCGTGGGGACGAGTGGCAAACGCGAAGTTAAGCTTCTCCCTTAAGGTCACCTCGTCGGATCCCGGCGATCGAAAACCCGGGTCGGATGGCCACGACAGAGCGACCAGCGAAACGGTTCCCTACTCTTCCGCAGTCGCCGCGCTTACTGACAAAATCGCTTCATAAGCGAACAATGCGCATGTGAGGCGGTATTTGCGCGCTGAATCGCCCGCAAAGCGTCAAATATAATGAATTGTTTATTGACGGCCGGCTCTCCGATGGGCTTTTAGGCTTTTGACCGTCAGCGAGGAAGGCCGGGCGCGGGAGCGCGGGTTCCTTGCACGGATCATCGTAGGGTGGCTTCCACGTGTTCGATGCTGCGAACATCTCCGGCGAGCAATCGGCCGAACTCTACAGTCCTACGGCCGATTTCCGACTCCAGTCGCCGGCCGCGCCGCTGGTCGTCGCCACGCATCCGCTGAAGCGCCTGTTCGACATCGTGGCGGCGGGCTTCGGCCTGCTGCTGTTTCTGCCGCTGCTGCTGGTGGTGATGCTGGCGATCCGGATCGAATCGCCTGGCTCGGCGATCTTCCGGCAGCGGCGGACGGGCTATCGCGGGCAGGTGTTCACGATCCTGAAGTTCCGCACGATGACGGTGACGGAGGACGGCGGAAAGATCCGCCACGCCACCAAGGATGACGAGCGGGTGACGGCGGTGGGCGCGCTTTTGCGCAAGCTCTCCATCGACGAACTGCCGCAGCTTTGGAACGTGCTCAAGGGCGATATGTCGATCGTCGGGCCGCGACCGCACGCCCTGGCGCACGATGACTACTATGGCGCATTGATCCCGACCTATGCGGCGCGCTTTCGCGCCAGGCCGGGCCTGACCGGTTACGCTCAGGTCAATGGCTTCCGCGGCGAGGTCCGCGACACCCGCTGCATGAGCGACCGGGTGGCGGCCGACAACAGCTACATCGAGGAGTGGTCGCCGGCCCTCGACCTCGCCATCCTCGCCAAGACCGTGCCGCTCATCTTCCGCGATCCGCGGGCCTATTGATTTTGGCGAAAGGGCCGGACGCGGGTCTCCTCGCCGTGAGCCGGGCAATCGGGTGGAGCCTAGGCTTGCTGGTCTTTGTGGGCTTTCTGCTCGTCCTGCGCACCGGTCATCGGATGGTCATCGCCGAACGGCGCGAAAGCGCGGTCAGCGCCACGGCCTTCATCGAGAAGGTTCGGACGTGCCGACGCATGTCGCGCGGGCCGACCCCAAGCTGGAGCGCATGCGAGGAGCGGGTTCGTTCCGAACTTTAGGCGATCGGCAGGAGAGGCATGAGCTCGCGCAACTCTCGATTGTTGAGTGTGGGTTTCAATCCGGCGCGGTCGCAGGCCGAATCGATTTCGGCGAGCAATTTCCAATGCCCGGCGGCGGATTGGCTCAGACCTCAAGTGTCGGCCTTTCGACACAGGTGATTGAAGACTTCCCTCGTAGGGGGAATTCGTTTGCGGGCCTGTTTTCGCTATGGTTATGTCCGAGTTAATTGGATAGATCAGGCTGAAATTGGGGTGCACACATGCAAATGAAACTTCTCTCCTCGGTTGCGCTCGCCGCTTCGATGGCGCTGGCCATCGGCTCGACGGCCCACGCCGGCGACGTCATCACGAACGGCGACTTCTCGAGCTCGAGCTACGGCGCGACGAACAACCAGTTCGGCACGGGCTTCGGCGGACAGGGCGTCACCGGCTGGACCGGCAACGGCGGCTACAACATCTACTTCGGCACCAACGTGACGACCAACGCCGTCAGCCAGTATTCGCCGCCGTCGACCGGCGAGCACCTCTATGGCACGGCGTTCCCGATCGACGGCGCCTTCGTCGCCCTCGACGGTGACACCACGGTGCAGGGCATGATCTCCCAGGACCTGACGGGCCTGGAAGTCGGCAAGTCCTATACTCTGTCGTTCGACTGGGCGGCCGGCCAGCTTGCCAACCGCAGCGGCGCCACCACCGAACAACTGGCGGTGAGCTTCGGCGCCGACAGCTTCAACACCGGCGTCCTGAACGTCGCGAGCGGCGGTTTCTCGGGTTGGAACCACGTGACCTACGTGTTCACGCCGACCCAAGCGAACCAGACCCTCTCGTTCCTGTCGATCGGCACGCCCAACGGCCTGCCTCCGATGGCCCTGCTGGACAACGTCTCGCTGACGGTGCCGGAACCGGCCACCTGGGCGATGATGCTGCTCGGCTTCGGTGGCATCGGCGCGATGATCCGTCGTCGTCGCCAGGTGCTCGTCGCCGCCTAAGCGGACGACTGGTCTTTGCCCGGCCTCGAGCCGGGCGTGAGAGGGGAGCGGCGCACGCCGCTCCCCTTTTCATTGTTTGGAAGCGGGTAGGGGCGCATGCTCTCCCACATCGTGCATCACGCCTTGGCTCTCCTGTACCAAACCGCCAGCCTGACGGCCTGGCTGGTCATTCTGACGGTGGTCTTCCTGCCGCTAGAGCGGCTTTTCGCCCTGCAGCCGAAGCGGCTGCGGGCCCGCTCGCTGGCGATAGACCTCACCTACTACTTCCTGAACGGCCTGGCGCCGGCTCTGATCCTGGCGATCCCGGCGTCGATCATCGCCGCCGGCGTGCAGAGGATCACGCCCCAGGCCTACATCGACGCGGTGGCCGAGTTGCCGCTCTGGCTGAAACTCGTCATCGGGATCGTGCTCAGCGAGCTTGGCGCCTACTGGGGCCACCGCTTCAGCCACAAGAACGCCTTCCTCTGGCGCTTCCACAAGGTGCATCACAGCCCGGAATCCCTGGACTGGATGGTCAATACCCGCGCCCATCCGGTGGACGTGATCTTTGTGCGCCTGTGCGGCCTCGCCCCGCTCTATCTGTTCAGCCTCACGACGCCCAGAGATGGAGGTCTGCTGCCGCTGATCGTCACGCTCGCCGGCACGGTGTGGGCGTTCTTCGTCCATGCAAACCTGAACTGGCGCTTCGGCCCCCTGGAGTGGCTGGTGGCCACGCCGGCGTTCCACCATTGGCATCACACCAACGACGAACATCGCGACCACAACTATGCGGCCCTGCTGCCGGTCATCGACCGGCTTTTCGGCACGCACCACCTGCCGAACCACTGGCCGCCGGTCTACGGCGTCGACGAACCGGTGGCGACGACGTTCATCGGCCAGATGCTGGATCCGCTGAGCGCGCCTGCCGCAGGGTCGCGGCAGGCGGACGCCCGGAGCGCGGAATCCCTCTGAGCGCGGCCACACGTCGCATAGGTAGAAATCCGGAAGCGGCCGCCCCGGCTTCACGCAAGACGCGCTGAACCCGGCGCCTCGCGAACCCGTCCGCGCCCGCCCGGCCCTGAGGCCGTCGCAGCGCTCGGAATCGGCCGCCCGCTCTCGGCACGGGGAAGCCGGCGCTCGTCAGTCCACAGGTTCATGCCCGCGTGCGGCATTCGGACGCCTCGCGAGACGGCGAGTCACGCTATAGCTACCCCTCAGTGCTGCGGGGGCGGCCACATCCTTCACGACCCGCGTACGAGTCCTTTCGATCTTAGAACCTGAATAGGAAGCGGTTTTTCGCGCGCAGCGGAGATCGCAATGAAGTCTTGTGCCTGCGTGGACTCAACCTTGGGAAACCTGCCGTGAACAAACAAAGTATACAAAGTGATAATATTTATTTGTATTAACTTAAGACCTTAACTGGGCTGAAATCCATGGTGATCCATTGTCCAAATCGGGCATCGGTGACTTTGCCGTGAGCATTGTTGCCAAAGACGACTTGGAGAAACGTTGTGATCATTACCGTCAGCAATACCGGTGCGCTTTGGACGGCCTTGAAAGCAGCCCATGCGGGAGACACCATTCTCTTGGCGCCGGGCACGTACAGCGCGCTTTCGCTGACTGGCTTCAAATTCAGCAGCGCTGTGACCATTCAATCGGCGGACGACGCCCACCAGGCGGTGATCAACGGCCTGACGCTGAGCAACAGCTCGGGCCTCGCCTTCAATCACGTGGAATTCGCTTCGAACGGCGGCAACGCCATTTCGCTCAGCGGCGCCCAGAACATCTTGTTCGACACCACCAGGATTCACGGCGCGTCGTTCGGCGACGGCAACGGGATGATGATCCGCAACAGCACGGGCGTGACCGTCGCCAATTCGGATCTCGGGAAGCTGGGCACCGGGATCAACGAAATGGATAGCAGGTCGATCACCATTTCGAACAACACTTTCCATGACATTCAGGCTGGGGCCATCCGCGGCACGAACACCACCTACGAGACTATTTCGGGCAACCACTTCCTGGACGCGAAGACTTCGATCGCGAACCACTCGGACGTCATCCAGCTCTGGCAGGACAACACCGCCAACCACGTCACGATCGTGGACAACAGCTTTGGCGCGGAGACCGCGCCGGTCGTGACCCCGCCGCCGGTGGTGACGCCGCCGCCGGTCGTGACCCCGCCCGTCGTCGCCGAGCCGGTTGTCACCCCGCCGGCGACCGGGGCGGTCACCGTTTCGAGCTCGGCCGCGCTGATGACGGCCTTGAAGGGCGCGCACGCCGGTGACACCATCCTGCTGGCCGCCGGCGACTACAGCGCGCTGAACCTCAGCGGCGTGAACTTCAGCTCGGCCGTCACGATCCAGTCCGCGGACAGCGCCCACCAGGCGGTGATCAACGGCCTGACGCTGACCGGCAGTTCCGGCCTGGCTTTCAATCACCTGGACTTCGTCTCGCACGGCGGCAACGCCGTTTCCGTGATGAGCTCCCAGAACGTCTCCTTCGACGCCATTACGGACCACGGCGCGGCCTTGGGCGACGGCAACGGCATGATGATCCGGGGCAGCGCCGGGGTCACCGTCACCAACTCCGACTTCGGAAAGCTGGGCACGGGGATCAACGAGCTGGACAGCAAGTCCCTCACGATCTCGAACAACACCTTCCACGATATCCAGTCGGGGGCCATCCGTGGCACCACCACCACCGACGAGACGATCTCGGGCAACCACTTCCTGGATGCGAAGACTTCGGTGGCGGACCACTCGGACGTCATCCAGCTTTGGCAGGACAACACCGCCAATCACGTCAGCATCACCGGGAACACGTTCGGCGGAACCGCTGAGACCACCCCGCCGCCGACCACGGTGACGAGCCCGCCGCCGACGACCGTGACGAGCCCGCCCCCGACAACGGTGACGAGCCCGCCTCCGACATCAACGGACACCTCGACGACCGATGCGGCGCACACGACGACGGTGACAAGCGCGAGCGCGCTATTGACGGCGCTCAAGTCGGCCCATGCCGGCGACATCATCAAGCTGGCCGCGGGCAACTATTCGACGGTCGCGCTGAGCGGGCTGAACTTCGACGGGACCGTGACAATCGAGTCCGCGGATAACTCGCACCAGGCGGTGCTCAACGGCCTTACGATCTCGAACAGCTCAGGCCTGGCCTTCGATCACCTGAACCTGGCGGTCAACGGCGTGAACTCGACCGGGGCCAACGTCGGCTCGTCGTCGGACATCTCCTTCTCGGCGATGACCGTGCACGGCACGACCGGGGTGGAAGAAGGCATGGGCATCTTCGTCCGAGACAGCTCGAACGTGACGGTGACCGGGTCGGACTTCAGCGCGATCGGGTCGGGCCTCGCCCATCTTAACGACGTCGGCCTGACTTTCACGAACAACAACTTCCACGACCTGCAGACCGACGGCATCTATGGCGGCGGTTCCAGCAAGGTCCTGGTGTCCGGCAACCACTTCCAGGACTTCTTCCCCAAGGTCGGTGACCACCCGGACGCCATCCAGTTCTGGGGCGGGACCAACGGAACCCAGGGCAGCGACGTTACGATCACCGACAACGTCATCGTCCGTGGCTCCGGCGACGTCATCCAGGGCATCTTCATCGAGTCGACGAAGAACGTCATCATCACCGGCAACGCCATGGCCGGGACGATGTACAACGGCATCTCGCTGTCGACCTCGAACGACGTCCTGGTGGCCGGCAACTTCGTCCAGGGCTTTGACGACATGGGTTCGCGGATCATCACCCGTGGCGTGAGCGGCAACGTGGTGGTCGAGAACAACACGGCCCAGCAGATCGTCACCTACAACGACAACGGCCAGGTGAACCCGAACTACGTCGAGCTGAACAACACGACCATCGGCTCTACGCCTGTGAACAACCTGACCCAGATGAATACCTGGCTCAGCCATCACAGCGACGCTTCGGACCTGTCGCTGGTCAACTCCTGGATCACACAGCACGCCTATACGGCGTCGAACTGGATCGCCCTCTAGCAGGGCGCACCCACCGCGGTTCGATCAGGCCTCCCCGGACATCAGCTCCGGGGAGGCCTTTCGATTCCTAGGCCCCCGGCGTTGGCCTGCGGCGTGCAGCCTGGGCAGCTCGCAACGCCGGGCCGCCAGTTCGTGGTGTAAGGTCTGTGACATCGGCGGGTCGATCGGGTCGTTCGTCAGGAAGGTAGGCGAGCCTCGCCAGGCCAGGCCGGGCCCAGGCGGCCGCAGTGCAAACGAAAGGGCCCCCGCCTTGGTCGGCGGGGGCCCTTGTCTGAGCGGCGCAGCCTTGTGTGGCGGGCTGCGTGTGGCGGGCTGCGGGCGAGGGGTCGGCGTCAGCGGGCCCGCGCCCGCTGGGGCGTCGCAGTGTCCTCTTCGCGGAAGGTCTGCTGCTGGGCGAGGAACCACAGGTAAGAGGGCACCGCGTCCTCGATGAAGGCGTAGCGCTTCCCGAACCCGTCGTCGCGTTCGAGGATGAGGATGTGCTGCGAGGCGAGCTCGGCGACGATGCTCTTGCAGCGCGCCGCACGCGTCGCAGTCCCGGCCTTGGCCTCGAGCATGGCGGCGTCGAATTCGCCGCCGCCCGCCAGGGAGGCCGAAGCGATCAGGGCCAGAAGATCCGTGCCGCTCTCGCTCACCAGGCGGTGAACCTGGCCCATGGTGTTTTTCGAGATCCGCGTGCCCAGCTCGCTCAACGCCTGTTCGAGCGCCGAGGCGACGTCGGCCGGCACGATGTCCAGCCGCTGGTCGTCGATCGCGTCCAGCGCGGCGTGATGGCAGAGCAGGCTGGCGATGTACGGCGAGCCCGACGAGATCGCCACGATGTGGTCGCGCGCCGCCGGGGTCACGGTGATGCCACTGGTGCGCTCGCCGTTGTTGACGAGTTCGCCGATCTCCTCGGCGGTCATCAGCGGCACCGGGATCGCCAGGATGTTGCGTCGCACGGAGGGGATGTGCTCGACGAGCTCGGCCAGGTCGGCGGCTACGCCGGCGATCACCAGCTGCACGCGCACCGACCGGTCGGAGAGGATCTTGATCAGTTCGGCCAGGTCGCGGCGGAACTCGACGTTTTCGGCGCGGTCGAACTCGTCCAGCACGATCAGTACGCGAGTGCCCGTCAGCTTCGTGCAGAGGTCCCCAAACTGGCGGGGCAGCACCTTGCGCGCCGGAAGCAGACTGGCCAGCGACGTGCCGGCCTCGGCTTCCGCCGTCGTCGGGGAGTAGTCGCTGTGGAACAGGAGCGGGATGTCCGCGGCCACGGCGCGAAAGGTCTCGTCGAAGTTCGAAGCCGCGCCGCAGGAGGAGTAGACCACGATATAGCGCGCTTCGCGCGCGGCCGAGGTCAGCATGTGCAGCAGCGAGGTCTTGCCGATGCCGCGCTCCCCGTAGATCACCAGGTGCAGCCGCTGGTCCTCGATGGACCGGATCGCCGCCTTCAGCACGCCCAGGCGCCCGGCGAACATCCGGCGGTCGAAGACCGGCTGCGAGGGCGTATAGGCGTTGCGCAGCTTCATCCGCGCGGCGCCGAAGCGGTCGTCGCGGCGGTTGGGCTGGTCGGCGGCGCTCGCGGAGAACCTTGGCAGGTCTGACGACGCGCTCGGCGCCGCCACCTGCTGGAACATGTCGGGCAGGGCCAGCCGCAGCTTCTGAGCGGGGTCAGGCGCGGGCCGCGCTTTCTTCTGCTTTGACGAGCGGAAGAGTTTGGGCAATGCCACGTCGTATCTCCAAT
>Ga0070659_100000135_pt1 | contig 56628 bp, 59 predicted proteins | sample KBSC23metaG_FD_64666 | JGI IMG/M metagenome (GOLD analysis project Ga0070659, IMG submission 64666) | Corn rhizosphere microbial communities from Kellogg Biological Station, Michigan, USA - KBS C2-3 metaG | ecosystem: Host-associated > Plants > Roots > Rhizosphere > Soil ... | reverse complement strand
AACTGCGTGCCGGCGCCCTGCGCATTGGCTTGCGTGCCGGTGCTATCCGGGTTGCCAGTGTTGCCGCCGTTGCTGGCGTGGCTCGTGGCATCGGCCACGGCGGCCGTGGTCGTCTGTGTGGCGGTGGCGTGTGCGTTCAGGTCGGTGCGGCGCGGCAGCCCATGGTCGCCATTGGCACCTTGCGCAGACGACGTGCTGCCGAGTTGGCGCACGGCGGCCGGCGTGTTGTCGGCCACGGCGCGGGTGCGGGCCATGGTCTGGGCGAGCGCGCTGCCGTCGGGCAATGCCGTGGCGGGCGGCGTCGGCGTGTTTGCGGCGTTGGCCTTGGCGTCTTTGGTGTCCTTGCCTGCAGGCAATCCGGCCTGCCCAGCCTGTGCCGCCGCGGCCGCGTCGGCAGCGTTCTGCGCGCCGTTGGTGGCGGCATTCAGCGCGGCCAGCGTGGCGGCATCGGTTGCGGACGACTTGCCGGAAGCCTGAGTCGTCGCATCCGTATCGGCATTGGTATTGGTATTCGATTGGGCAACAGGCTGCGCGGCTTGCTGTTGCGCGGCTTGCAGAGCGGCCTGGCGTGCAGCTTCGATCTGCGCAGCCAGTTGCGCCGCCGGATCCGTGGCCGCCTGCTGCGCCGCGGCATCGAGGTCCTTGGCCTTAGCAGGCTGCGCCGGCTTGGCGCTGGCCGCATCCGTGCTGCTGGTGGCCGGCGTCGTGGTGGCCTGTGCCGGCGTGTTGCTGTCGGCAGGCTTGGCGTTCTGATCGTTGCGTGCGGCGTCCTTGCGGGCGATGTCGGCGCGGCGGCTGGCATCGTCGGCGGCGGATTGTGCATCGGCACGGCGCCGCGCGGCATCCTGGGCGAGGCGATCCGACAACAGGTTGCCGAACGTATCAGTGCCGGACGAGGTGGCCTGTGTTTTGTCAGCGGCGGCAGTATTGCCGGCCGACAGCATGGCGCCCAGGTCTTTGGCGGCGGCGTTAGGGGTGGCACTCAAGCCCACGGTGACTCCGTCTTGACGTTCTGTGTTGGTGTTCAATTGCCGCCCTGTGCCGCACGCATGCGGATCACCTTGGCGGCGTGCTCGTCGTTGTCGCGCTGGGCACGGCGTTCTTCGTCCAGGCGCTGCTCTTCAATATGGCGCTGGCGCAGGATGTCGAACGACTGTTCGCGACGTTGCTTCTCCAGCCAATTGGCACGGCTCGCTGCAAGCTGCTGCTCCAGCGCGTTGATCGTGCCCTTCTGCTGATGCACGGCGCTGCCAAGCCGGTCGATGAAGGCGGTGTAGTTGCGCAGGCGGGTGACGTCCATACCGCCTTCAGCGGTGGACAGCATCTGCTGGTGATAGTTGTTGCGGTAGTCGGACAGCAGCGCCAGCTTTTGCGTGGCGGCCTCGCGCGTGTTCATCAGGCGGCCGACTTCCTGCGTAGCTTTCTCGGTGTCCTTCTGGGCCAGTTCCAGCACAGTTTCCAGGCGGAACGGCTTGTTCATGGTGGTCATGCGAGACCCTCCAACTTTCCGTTACATCAACCCATCGGTCGCAAACCCGGCGGCTTTAGCCGCCAGCCTGCACACGGCTTGCGTCTTCACACTGTCAAGCAACCTCATGCGAGCACCCCTTGCATCTTCTCCAGCGTGTGCTCGCGGCTTTCGTTCTCGAACATGCCCTGCTGCAGGAACGCTTCCATGTCGGGGTAGCGCGCGATGGCCTGGTCGGTCACCGGGTCGCTGCCGCGCGCATAGGCGCCCACGGCGATCAGGTCGCGGTTGCGCTGGTAGCGGGCATAGAGCTGCTTGAAGCGGCGTGCGGTGTCGAGCTGTTCGCGCGGCACGATGGCCGACATCACGCGGCTGATCGACTGTTCGATATCGATGGCCGGGTAGTGACCCTGCTCGGCCAGCTTGCGCGAGAGCACAAAGTGGCCGTCCAGAATGGCGCGCGCCGCATCGGCAATCGGGTCTTGCTGATCATCGCCTTCGGCCAGCACGGTGTAGAACGCGGTGATGGAGCCACCGCGGCCGTCGGCATCCACCATGCCGTTGCCGGCACGTTCAACCAGCGCCGGCAGCTTGGCAAACGCCGAGGGCGGATACCCCTTGGTGGCCGGCGGCTCGCCGATGGCAAGAGCGATCTCGCGTTGCGCCATCGCATAGCGCGTGAGCGAATCGACGATCAGCAGCACGTTGCAGCCACGATCGCGGAAGTACTCGGCAATGGTGTGCGCGTAAGCCGCGCCCTGCAGACGCATCAGCGGCGAGGTGTCAGCCGGTGCGGCCACCACGGCCGAGCGCGCCATGCCTTCTTCGCCCAAGATCTCGTCGATGAATTCCTTCACTTCGCGGCCGCGCTCGCCGATCAGGCCCACCACCACCACATCGGCCTGCGTGTAGCGGGCCATCATGCCCAGCAGCACGCTCTTGCCGACGCCGGAGCCGGCGAACAGGCCCAGGCGCTGGCCTTGGCCGACGGTGAGCAAACCATTGATGGCGCGCACGCCCACGTCGAGCACGTGCTCGATCGGCTTGCGCTTGAGCGGGTTCAGCGGTGCCGGGGCCAACGAACCCCAGGCGAGTTCTTCATGTGTGCCAAGTGGCCCCTTGCCGTCAAGCGGCTCGCCATTGGCATCGACTACACGGCCCAGCAGGCGCGGGCCCACGGGCAGGAACTTGCTGTGCGAGATCGTCGGATCCGCTGCGTCAACCGGCAGGCGCTGCGGCTCCAGCGGGAAGACGCGCGCACCAGGCACCATGCCCATCAGATTCGTCTGCGGCATCAGAAAGGTGCGCTCTTCGGCAAAGCCCACCACTTCAGCCAGCACGTGGCGGCCCGGGGTAGGCCCATTCGGCAGTTCCACGCGGCAGGCGCTGCCCACCGGCAGTTTCAGGCCGACAGCTTCCATGACCAGCCCCGCAACGCGCGTGAGCTTGCCGCACGTCACCACTGGGCGCGCAAGGTGGGCACGCTTCGCCGTCTGACGCAGGTGAGCCTGCCACACGCGCACATTCGGATTGTTGGCGGCGGTCTGGTCGGCCGGCTGCACGGCTTCAAGCGACATGGAGTGCACCTCCTGCCACGCGTTCGGCTTCGACGCGTTCGCTGGCAAGCCAGGCGGTATCGCGGCCCAGCGCGCGGGTCAGTTCGGCCCAGCGGGTTTGCAGCGTGGCATCGGTTTCGCCAAACCGGGTCTGCACGCGGCAGCCGCCGCGCTCGATGGCGGCATCGACGATGAGCGTCCAGCCGGCTGCGGCCAGCTCAGTGCCCAATGTCTGGCGGATCAGATCGGCATCATCCGCATGCACGCGCAGCATGGCCGGCGCCGGTGCGGTGGGCGCGTCGCCCAACACCTCACGCACCAGCGGCAAAATGCGTTCGGGCTGCGCATGCAGCGCGCCGTGCAGGAATTGCTGGGCAAGCTGCAGGGCCAGATCAACGAGTTCTTCGGCAACGCTGCCATTCAGTTGGTCGATCGCCTCGCGCACGGATTGCATCAGCGCGGCGATGTGCTTCGAATCTTCTTCGCCCTGGCGGCGGCCTTGCTCGAACCCGTCCTGGAAGCCCTTGGCAAAACCGTCGCGGCGGCCTTCGTCGCGCGCGGTGGCCAGCTCCGCGTCGAGTGCGGCTTGCCATTCCTCTTCGGAAATGGGCGGCTCTTCGGGCTCGGGCGGCGGAGGCGGTGCAGCTTCCGCGGCAGCCTGTGCGGCCTCACGCTCGAAGTCGGTCGGCTCCCACCGCTGGTAGTCGACCAGCGTGTCGCGCGAGATGATCGGCGGACGCGGCATCTCAGCGCCCCGTCAAACGAAGGTGGCAACGGTGGCCAGCGCGGTCAGACATACGCATCCTCCGCCTTGCGGCCGATCGTGATCTCGCCTTCGTCTGCCAGACGGCGCGCAACCATCAGGATTTCCTTCTGCTGCGCCTCGACTTCCGACACCTTGACCGGGCCCAGCACTTCCAGCTCTTCCTTGAGCATCTGGCCGGCACGCTGCGACATGTTGGCGAACACCTTGTCGCGGAATTCCTGCTTGGCACCCTTGAGCGCGACCACCAGGATGTCCTGGCCGATCTCGCGCAGCAGCGTCTGCAGGGCACGACCATCCAGGTCGATCAGGTTGTCGAAGACGAACATCTTCTCGACGATGGCGTCGGCCAGTTCCGGATCGCGCGAACGCACGCCCTCGATGACGGACGACTCCACGGCGCTGGGCACCAGGTTGAGGATTTCTGCCGCCGTGAGCACGCCGCCCATCGCGTTCTTCTTGCGATGGTCGTTGCCTTGCAACAGCTTGGTCAGCACGTCATTCAGCTCACGCAGGGCGCTCGGCTGAATGCCGTCGAGCGTGGCGATACGCAGGATGGTGTCGTTGCGCAGACGCTCGGTGAAATAGGTCAGGATTTCCGACGCTTGGTCGCGATCCAGGTGCACGAGGATCGTGGCGATGATCTGCGGGTGCTCGTTGCGGATCAGTTCCGCCACCGACGATGCATCCATCCACTTGAGACCTTCGATGCCGCTGGTGTCACCGCCCGAGAGAATCCTGTCGATGATATTGGCGGCGCGGTCGTCGCCCAGTGCCTTGCGGAAGACGGTGCGGATGTACTCGTTGGAATCCACGTCCAGCGGCAGATCTTCGGCCTCAACAAAGAACGCGTCGAAGGCGTCGAGCACACGCTCGCGCGAGACGTTCTTCAGCGCGGCCATCGTCGCGCCCAGCTTCTGCACTTCGCGCGGGCCCAGGTGTTTGAGCACCTCAGCGGCTTCGCTTTCGCCCAGCGACATCATGAGGATGGCGCTGCGTTGGAGTCCTTCGGCGCTCATTCGTTACTCACCCATTGTTTGATGACGGCCGCGACGGCGCGCGGGTTGCTCTGTGCCACGCGACGCATGGTCTCGAGCTTCTTCTCGAAGTCGTTGTTCTTGAGTTGCGGCAACGCGTCCGGCAGTTCTTCGGATTCGGCGCCGGCGACGGCGGCGGCCGGCCCTTCCAGCCCCGGCCCGGCTGCAGCCGCAGCGCCGGTGATGATGGGGGCGTTCGGGTCTTCGCCTTCGCGGCCCACAAAGGTGGGGGTGACAGGCTCGGCCTTCTTGCCCAGCGAGCGGATCAGCGGGCGAATCACCGCAAACACCAGGATCAGGAAGCCGATCGCGAGCGCACCGTACTTGGCGGCCTGGATGGCGTACTGGATCATGTCCGGCTGCTTCCACAGCGGCAGGTCATCCTTGGCAATCGGCAGCGTGCCCGAGAACTGGCTGTTGACCACGTTCACGGAGTCGCCACGCTTGACGTCATAACCCACGGCGTCCTTGACCAGCGCGTTGAGCTGCGTCATTTCGGCTTGGGACAGCGGCTTCCAGGTCTTGCCGTCACCACGGTAGTTGACCACCACGGCCACCGACAGGCGGCGCACGGTGCCCACTGCGGCGCGGGTGCGGCGCACGGTCTTGTCGACTTCGTAGTTGGTCGTGCTGTCGCGGGTGCTCGACGCGTTGCCGCTGGTTGCCGTGCCGCTGGTGTTTGCAGCAGCGACCGGTTGTTGCGGCTGACCGTTCGGACCCGTTGCGGCCGGCTGCGAGGCGGAAGCCGGCGCCGGTGCGGTCGGCAGCATGCGCGGTGCGGTCGGCGGCTGGTTGGACAGCGCGCCCGGCACGCCACCTTGTGCATCGGCCTTGTTCTGCGTGGCTTCAGCGGTGTGCGTGCTGCGCACGGCCGCCGTGGACGGGTCCTGGTTCGGACGATACGTCTCGGCCATCTGCTCGGTATTGTCCAGGTCGACGTCGGCGGTCACCTGGGCGCGCACGTTGTCCTCGCCCACCACGGGACCGAGGATGGCTTCGATGCGCTTGATGTAACCCTGCTCGACATCGCGCACGTAGTTCAGTTGCGTCGGGTCCAGGCCCGAGGCGTTGTCCTGAAACGCCGACGACAGCAGACGGCCCGACTGGTCGACCACCGTCACGTTGGCCAGCGGCAGGTTCGGCACGCTGCTCGACACCAGGTGGCCGATGGCCTGCACCTGCGAGCGATCGAGCATGCGGCCCGGATACAGCTTGAGCAGCACCGAGGCGCTGGGTTTGGCCTGCTCGCGCACGAACACCGACGGCTTGGTCATCGCCAAATGCACGCGGGCGGACTGCACCTCTTGCATGGCCTGGATGGTGCGGGCCAGCTCGCCTTCCAGGGCGCGCTGGTAATTGACCTGTTCGGCAAACTGGCTGGTGCCGAATTTCTGGTTTTCCATCAGCTCGAAGCCGGCCTGGCCGCCCTTGGGCAGACCTTGCGTCGCCAGCTTCAGGCGCGCTTCATGCACGTTTGCCTCGGGCACCATGATGGCGGTGCCGCCGTCGGCAAAGCGGTACGGCACGTTCATTTGTTGCAGCGCGGCGATGATCGCTCCGCCGTCGTTGTCGGACACATTGCTATACAGGACGCGGTAATCCGGGGCGCGGCTCCACAGCATGGCGGCGGCAATCACGGCCACCAGCGCGGCACCGCCGATCATCAGCAGCAGACGCGGCGACAGACGGCCGAGCGGGCCCAGCGCGCTGAGTCCGCCAGCGGCTCCCGCGTTCTGGCGCACCATCGCGCCCTGGCCTACCGCCGGCATATCCACCGTACCGAGCGTGTCGGCGACAGCAACCGAATCGGCTGTCGTTGGCATCCCAAATCTCCTGACTGACTACGTTGCCTGAGCCCCAGCCCAGCATGTGGGCATGGCTCCGTGGTTGCCATTATCGACAGCGGGTGCGCAAGCAAATTGGCAAGAAGAGGGCCTTTTCCCGCTCTTTTGGGCGCTTGGGAACGGCGGGCCGGCAGCTACCTTTGCATCACCGTGGCGCAATGGCGGCCGGAAAAAACCGGCCTGGGAAGCCAGCCAACCGCGCCACAAGCAAAAGAGGAGCCTTCTTCACATGGATATTACGAACGCCAATTCAGTGGTGTCGCTCATGAATAGCGTGCTGGCGCCGACCAGCACGGTGGGCGGCATTGGCGGTAGCGGCAGCGCGGGCGGCGACGGCGCCAAGGTCAGCGTTGACTTCGGCTCGGTGCTCAAGTCGTCGCTGGACCGGGTTGACGCATCGCAGCAGAAGGCGGAGTCCGTCTCGCGCAGCTTCGAAATGGGCAACAACGACGTGGATCTGCACGACGTGATGCTCTCGCTGCAGAAAGCCAACATCGACATGCAGACCGCCGTGCAGGTGCGCAACAAGTTCGTCTCGGCCTACCAAAGCATCATGAGCATGTCGATTTAACGTCACATTTTTCAGTTTCTATTTTTCACCTGACCAACTGGCTGCCGCTGCTGTTGGGAGTCGGGGAGTCCGCATGTCCAAACACGCCAAACACCGCCGCACAGGATCAACCCGGTCCGACATTGCGCTGGTGGTCATCGCCCGCAATGAGGCCGCCTGCATCGAGCGCTGCCTGCTGAGCGCCAAGCCGCACGTCGATCGCATGATCGTGCTCGACACCGGCTCGACCGACGACACTGTGGCGATTGCCCAGGCATGCGGCGCGCAGGTGCATCACTTCAAGTGGGTGGACGACTTCTCGGCCGCCCGCAACGCCGCGCTGGCCGCCGCCAATGCGGACTGGAACCTCGTGCTGGACGCCGACGAGTGGATCGAGTCCGGCACCGAAGAGCTGCGCAACGCCTGCACCTTCGGCCCCCTGCTGGGCGTGGTGTGCATCCGCAGCGAGTACGACGTGTCCGGCCACGTGGAGCACTCCAACAGCTGGATCGCCCGCCTGCTGCCGCGCGGTGTGCGCTACAAGGGTCGCATCCACGAACAGCCGGCGGCCAACCTGCAGCGCGTGCGCCTGCCGTTGGTGATTGGTCACGACGGCTACATGAACGCCAAGCTGGACCAGAAGCGCGGGCGCAATCACGCCCTGCTGCAACTGGAGCTGGCCGCGCATCCGGATGACCCGTATGTGCTCTATCAGCTCGGCAAAGACTTTGAGATCAACCAGAAAGACCCGGCACAGGCCGCCGCGCACTACCAGCGCGCGCTGACGACGGCGCCCAAGACGGCGCCCTATCGCCACGACCTGTGCATCTGCCTGCTGGCGTGCCTCTCCAAATCCAAGCAACTGGACGCCGCCATCACCCTGGCCGGCGAATGGATGGAGGAGTGGTCCGGCTCGCCCGATTACTTCTACCTGCTCGGCCACCTGATGTTCGAAGCTGCCGCGCAAGACCCCGCGCAGGCCGAAAAGCAATGGCTGCCGATGGCGGAAAACGCCTTCCTCAAATGCCTGGAGATTGGCGAGCAACCCAAGCTGGACGCTGCCGTGTTCGGGCGGGGCAGCTTTGCCGCCGCCAAGTATCTGGCGCTGACCTACCGCGCCCTGGCCGACACGCTGGCCATCAAGTCGAACCAATATTCCGACCTTGCGCGGCAGATGCAGGAACGCAGCGCGGCCGTTGCCGCATGAGCGAGCACTAAACCATGAAGACAGTCATCCTGGCCGGGGGCCTCGGCACGCGCATCAGCGAAGAGTCGCACCTCAAGCCCAAGCCGATGATCGAGATTGGTGGTCGCCCGATCCTGTGGCACATCATGAAGATCTACTCGGCCCACGGCATCAACGACTTCATCATCTGCCTGGGTTACAAGGGCTACGTGATCAAGGAATACTTCGCCAACTACTTCCTGCACATGTCGGACGTGACGTTCGATATGTCGAAGAACGAAGTGACCGTGCATGAGCGCCATGCCGAGCCCTGGCGCATCACACTGGTCGACACCGGCGAGCAATCGCAAACCGGCGGACGCCTGAAGCGCGTGGCCGCGTACCTCGACCCGAACGAGCCGTTCTGCTTCACCTACGGCGACGGCGTGTCCGACATCGACATCACCAGCAAGATCGCCTTCCACCGTGAGCACGGCAAGATGGCCACAGTGACGGCCGTGCAGCCGCCGGGGCGCTACGGCATGCTTCAGCGCGACGGCACGCGCGTGACCGGCTTCACCGAGAAACCGCCCGGCGACGGTGGCACCTGGATCAACGGCGGCTTCTTCGTGCTCAATCCGGCCGTCATCGAATACATCGCCAGCGAAGACACCCCGTGGGAAGGTGCGCCGATGACGCGTCTGGCCGAGATGGGCGAGCTGAACACGTTTGAGCACCACGGCTTCTGGCAGCCGATGGACACGCTGCGCGACAAAAACAGTCTGGAAGCCTTGTGGCAGTCGGGGAGTGCACCGTGGAAGCAGTGGTGACGCTCAATCGGCTCGACCCATCTGCCTGGGCCGGCAAGCGCGTCTTCCTGACCGGGCATACCGGCTTCAAGGGGAGCTGGCTTGCACTGTGGCTGCGCCAGTTGGGCGCGCAGGTCTACGGCTACAGCCTGGCGCCGGAAACGAACCCGAATCTCTTTACGCTGGCTGACGTGGAATCCGCGCTGGCCGGCCATACGCTGGGCGACATCCGTGCTGCGGATGGTCTGCCGGGTTGTGTACATGAAGCCATGACAGCGGCGCGGCCCGATGTGGTCTTCCATCTTGCGGCGCAACCGCTGGTGCGCGCGTCCTACAAGGACCCGGCAGATACGTACGCCACCAATGTGATGGGCACGGTCAACGTGCTGGAAGCCGCGCGTGGTTGCGCTGGCCTATCCGCCATCGTGATCGCCACCACCGACAAGTGCTACGACAACCGCGAATGGGCCTGGGGCTATCGCGAGACCGACGCGTTGGGCGGCCATGACCCGTACAGCGCCTCCAAGGCTTGCGCCGAATTGGTCGCCGCCAGCTACCGGCGTGCGTTCTTCGCCACCGGCCCGCTGTTGGCCACGGGCCGCGCAGGCAATGTGATTGGCGGCGGCGATTGGTCGGAAGACCGCCTCATTCCCGACGCCGAGCGCGCGATGCGTGCCGGTGCGCCACTGGTCATCCGTTCACCGCACGCCACGCGGCCGTGGCAACACGTGCTCGATTGCCTGCATGGCTATCTGGTGCTCGCACAACGACTGCTGGCCGGTGATGCTTCCTGTGCCACAGCCTGGAATTTCGGCCCCGACAGCGCCGCCACGCGCACGGTCGAACAAGTGTTGCAAGGGCTGCAACAGCATTGGCCCGCGCTGAAATGGCAACTGGATGGCAACGCGACAATGGGCAAGCACGAGGCCGGCATGCTGCATCTGGATGCCAGCCGGGCCCGACAGCAACTAGGCTGGCAGACAACGTGGTCGTTCGAAACCGCGCTGGAGCACACCGCCGCCTGGTACCGGCATCTGCATGACCAGACCGCGAATGCCCGCGCGCTGTGCGATCAGCAGATCGACCGCTTCACTGCTGCCGCATCTGCCGCCACGTACAGGAGCGCCGCATGAGCCGCTTCACGCTCCACCCGACACCGCTGGCGGGCGTAGTTGAAATCGACCGAAAAATCATCGGCGACCACCGCGGCTACTTCACGCGCTTCTTCTGCGCGGAAGAACTCGCTGCCGCCGGCTTCGACAGCCCGGTCGCGCAGATGAACCATTCGTATTCCGCCAAGCGCGGCACGGTGCGCGGCCTGCACTTTCAATATCCGCCGCATGCCGAGATCAAGCTCGTGAGCTGCGTGCGCGGCCGCGTGTTCGACGTGGCGGTCGACCTGCGCGCCGGCTCACCCACGTTTTTGCAGTGGCATGCGGTGGAACTGTCTGCCGAGCGCCACAACAGCCTGCTGGTGCCGAAGGGGTTTGCCCACGGTTTCCAGACGCTAGAAGACGATTGCGAGCTGCTGTACCTGACCTCGACGCCATACGCGCAAGCCGCTGAAGACGGCCTCAACCCGACCGACAGCCGCCTCGACATTGCGTGGCCGCTGCCCATCACCGAATGCTCCGATCGGGATCGCAACCATCCGCCGCTGACCCATGCGTTCGCGGGGATGGATCTGTCGATCCTGACGCCTGAACCACAGGAACAGCCATGACCCAGAAGATTCTGTACTCCAAGCCGTCGATTACCGAACTGGAAGTCGAATACGCTACCGACGCCGCGCGCAACGGCTGGGGCGACCAGTGCTACGCGTACATCAACCGCTTCGAAAAACAGTTCGCCGCGTTTGTCGGCACGCAGTACGCGATTGCCACGTCGAGCTGCACGGGTGCCATGCACATGGGCCTCGCCGCACTGGGCATCGGCGCGGGCGATGAGGTGATCCTGGCCGATACCAACTGGATTGCCACCGCTTCACCCATCACCTACGTGGGCGCCACGCCGGTGTTCGTCGACATCCTGCGCGACACGTGGTGCATCGACCCGGCGCGGGTAGAAGCCGCTATCACGCCACGCACGAAAGCCATCGTCGCCACGCACCTTTACGGCAACCTGTGCGAGATGGACACGTTGCTGGAGATCGGCAAACGCCACGGTACTCCGGTCATCGAAGACGCGGCTGAGGCGCTCGGTTCGCGCTGGCATGGGCATGCTGCAGGCTCGCAAGGCATCTTCGGCACGTTCTCGTTCCACGGCACCAAGACCATGACGACGGGCGAAGGCGGTATGTTCGTCACGAACGACCACGCGCTGTACGACCGCGTCATGACGCTGAACAACCACGGCCGCGTGCCGGGCGGCAAGCAGTTCTGGTCCGACTTCATCGGCTTCAAATACCGGATTTCGAACATCCAGGCCGCCATCGGCTGCGCGCAACTTGAGCGCGTCGATGCGCTGGTCGCACGCAAGCGCGAGATATTCGCGGCGTATGTCCAGCATCTCGGCGGTATCAACGGCATTGCACTCAACCCTGAGGCGCCTGGCACGCTGAACAGCTATTGGATGCCGACGGTCGTGTTTGACGAAGCACTCGGCATCACGCGCGATGGGCTGCTGGCAGCGTTCTCGCGCCGCGGCATCGATGCACGCGTGTTCTTCTACCCGCTGAGCCAGATGGAATTGTTCGGCACGTCGGCGGCCAGTTCACGCAACAACGCACCCAACAGCTACGCGATTGCCGAGCGCGCCATCAACCTGCCCTCTTATCACGACATGTCGAGCGCAGACATCGACACGGTGTCGCAAGTGGTGATCGACCTCGTGCAAGAACACCAGGAGAAGCTGACATGCCTGGCATCCTGAGCCCCGATCAAATCGAGACCTTTCAGCGCGACGGCCTGCTGATCCTGCGCGACTTTTACGCGTCGGATCAGGTGGTGCCGATTCAGCGGGCGATCTACGACATCATCGGTCTCATCATCGACAAGTACCGGCTCGATATCGTGCGCGCACCGTTTGCGCCGGAACGCTTCGACGACGGCTACCAGGCGCTCATCAAAGCCAATCGCAAATACGGCGCCGAGGTGTATGACGCGGTCAAGCAGATTCCGGCGTTTGTCCGCCTGCTGGGCGATCCGCGTCATGAATCACTGGTAACCGACGTACGCCCCGGCGCGTTGCCGGGCATTGCGCACGCCGGCTCCGGCATCCGCATCGACAACCCGCGCGAAGAGAAATTTCGCGCCAACTGGCATCAGGAATATCCCGCGCAATTGCGCAGCCTGGACGGCGTGGTGTTCTGGAGTCCGCTGGTGGAAATCACGCCCGAGATCGGGCCCGTCGAGTTCTGCCCCGGTTCGCATGTGGAAGGGCCGCTGCCAGTGTTCAGCGCCGACCCGGACAACGCCGGCAAGCAAGGTGCCTACGCGCTGCTGATCAAGGATGAGGCCACGTATCTCGCACGCTATCCGCACGTGCAACCGCTCACCAAGCCGGGCGATCTGGTGATGGTCGACTTTCTGGTGCTGCACGCATCGGGGCACAACACCAGCCAGCGCTCGCGCTGGTCGATGCAGTTCCGCTACTTCAATTTCTGCGAGCCGACCGGGCGCTCGCATGGCTGGAAGGGCTCGTACGCCAACGGCGTCGACTTCCGCACCGTCCACCCCGAACTTTCCGTGGAAGCCTGACCATGACCCGTGCACTGCCATGCAATGTCTGCCAGCAACCGCTGCCAGAGCCAATCTACCGCGCCCCGCAAAGCGCGCTGTCATCACTGCGCCGCGCCATGGAAGGTACGCTGGAAGTGTTCTGCTGCGCAGCGTGCGGCCACATCCAGACCGTCGAGCTGTGTGACAACGGCAGCTTCTACGACACCGAATACGACATCCTCGTGGGCAGCGAGGAAGAAGACCAGATTTACGCCGTCGAAAACGGTCAGAAGATTTTCCGCGCCGATCACCAAGTCGCCCTCTTCCAACGCAAGCTGGCCTTGCAGGGGGGGCTACATGAGGGTGCTCGTGTAGTCGACTTCGGCTGCGCCAAGAGCGCGACCATGCGGCTGCTCAAGCAGCAGCGTCCGGATGTGAACGTCCACCTGTTCGACATCAGTGACCGCTACGTCGGCTTCTGGGAGAAATTCCTCAGCCCCGAACAATGGGCCACGTACACCATCCCGGCGGCGTGGCAACGTTCGTTCGATGTGGTCAGCTCGTTCTTCTCGCTGGAACACATTCCTGACCTGACGACCGCGCTGCGCAACATCCATGGCCTGCTGCGTGACGGCGGCCGACTGTACGCCATCGTGCCGAACACGTTCACCAATTCGGTGGATTTTCTGGTGGCGGATCACGTTAACCACTTCACGCACACGTCGCTGCAAACCCTGCTGGCCAACCACGGGTTTGATCTGCTCGAAGCGGATGCGCAAAGCCATCGCGGCGCGTTCGTCGTCACCGCTGTGCGCCGGCCGGGCGACAGCGACGTCGCACCGGTGCTCGATGCACAGGAACTGGCCGACACCCAGAGCGCGGCCAATCGGCTGGCCCGGTTCTGGCAGCAGGCATCGAGCCATCTGACAGACTTTGAAACGCAGCACGGTGGCGCACCCGCCGTGATCTACGGCGCCGGTTTCTATGGCGCCTACACCGCCAGCAACCTACAGCAGCCGCATGCGTTGCGCGCGTTTGTCGACCAGAACCCGTACCTGCAAGGGTCGTCTCTGGCGGGCAAGCCGGTCGTCGCGCTGGACAACATTCCGGACGAGGTTGAAGTCGTGTATCTGGCCGTCAACCCCGTCATTGCCGATGAAGTCCGGCACACCGTGGAAGCCGCGTATCCCAATCGCTTCCGGTACTTCCGCTTCCAGCCATGATCGCGCGCGGCAAACTTGTTCTCCGGGAATGGCGCGAGAGCGACATCCCCCAACTGCTGCCGCTGCGCAACGATGTGCCGACGCAGCTTCAGTTGATGACACGCCCGCGGCCCAACTCCGCGGCCAGCGTGCGCGATTGGCTTACGAGCAAATCGAAGCAAAGCGAAGTGGTGCTCTTCGTCATTGCAGCCCAAGCAGATGACAGCGTGCTGGGCTATCTCCAGCTGAACCATATTGACGCGGTCAACCGGCATGCGTCGCTGGGCATCTGCCTCGCGGCGTCTGCACAGGGCCAAGGCCACGGCCGTGCCGCGTGCGAAGCCGCGTTTGCGTATGCCAGCGAAACGCTCTGCCTGCGCAAGATCACGCTGGAGGTGCTGGCCGAGAACACGCGTGCGATCGCGCTGTATCAGAAGCTGGAATTCCGCCACGTCGGTACGCTGGTCGGCCACTACCTGCAAGACAACCGCTGGCACGATGTTGTCCTCATGGAACGGATGCTCGCACCATGAACATCGTCATCACGCAACCGATGCTGTTCCCTTGGCGTGGCCTGCTTGAGCAGATCATGCTGGCGGATGTGCTCGTCAACTATGCCGACGTGCAGTTCTCCAAGGGCAGCTTCACCAACCGCGTGCAGATCAAAGAACGCGCCGGCTCGCGCTGGATGACGGTGCCGCTGGAGAAGTTTCACCTCGGCGCGCGCATTGACGAAGTCAAACCAGCCGTCAACGTCGACTGGCGCGCGCAACATCTGCGCATGCTGGAGCAGGCCTATGAAGCCGCGCCCCATGTAAGCGACATGCTGGCGCTGGTGCGCTCGGTGTACGAAGCCGATTACGCACACATGGGCGCGCTGGCACTGGCGTCCATGCGCGCGGTCTGCCGCTATCTGGGCATCGAGCTGGACAGCAAGTTTGTCGATGCGCCTGAACTGGCCGTGCCCGGCAGCAACACCGGCCGCGTGCTCGCCATCGTGCAGAAGCTGCAAGGCACCAAGTACATCACTGGCCACGGCGCCAAAAACTACCTGGCCCACGCCGAGTTCGAGCAGCACGGCATCGCCGTTGAATACATGAACTACGCCATGCAGCCATATCCGCAACTGCATGGCGAGTTCACCCCCTTTGTCAGCAGCCTGGACCTGATCGCAAATCATGGCCCGGCAAGCAAGCAGTACATGCGTCCGCAGACGCTTAACTGGCGCGAGTTCATCCATGAGTGAGACTGCAGCAATCCAAACCGAAGCCCACGAAGACGTGGCATTGCTGAAACAGGATGCGGTCGTCCAGCAGGTTGCCCTGAGCGTCTGCATTCCGACCTACAACCGCGCCCGTTACCTCGACAACCTGCTCGCAGAACTGGTCTCGCAGATTGGCGAGCTGAAGTTCAGCTACGAACTGCTGATCGGCGACAACTGCTCGACCGACAACACGGAAGAGGTCGTGGCCCGGTATCAGGACAAGCTGAACATCCGGTATTTCCGCCGCCCGTCCAACCTGGGCTCGGCCGAGAACCTGAACCAGCTCTATCGCAGCGCGCAGGGCAAATACGTGCTCTACCACGCTGATGACGACCTGCCGATCCTGGCCGAGATCAACAACAACATCGACATCTTCGAGCGCAATCCGGGCGTGGACGTCATCTTTGCGCCGTGGCTCATCCACGATCTGCCGACCCGGCAAGACGTGACCGCCTTCTACCGCCAGGACGACAACTACCTGATCGAGCAGCACGACTATCCCAAGCTGCTGGCGTTGGTCTTGTCGCACCACCTGTTTCCGGAGATCTACCTGGCGCGCCGCGAGGTGATGAACCGCATCTATTTCAGCGCGCCGGAGCATGCGTTCTACGCCTTCGTGCACGCAGCGGAAATGCTCGGCACGAGCGCGGTGTATTTCAGCAAGACGCCGTTCTACCGTTCGGTCACGCGCTACTTTGCGGACGAGACCCGCGCCCAGGCCGGCAACGAAGAAGTGAAATACGCGTGGGACCGCTATCGCGGCGGCCTGGAATACCTGTTCGGCAAGTTCTCGCACACGCTGCTGGCGGCCGAGCGGCCGGAGTGGCTGAACGCCATCAACCAGTTCGTGCTGGCGCGCATGAAGGTGGCGCTGCGCCTGCGCACGCATGAAGGCGGCAACTGGATCGACAACTACTACATCGCCAACCGCATCCGCGCGCTGGGTGAAGTGGCCGACCTGCCCGCGCCGTATGACCTGTACCGTGTCAATGCGGCGTTCGAATACCTGACCAAGCTCGATCCGTTCAAGCCCGAGCCGCCCAAGTACGCGACCCTGCGCCGCGCGCCGTTGCAGATCTTCCACCACGCGCAAGGCTTTGCCGGGACGGAGTTCCTGGTACTCGACGACGATGCCGCCATTCCGCATCACACCATCGTCGTGACGCCGATTCCGCTCGACATTCCGATGCCGGCCGGCCATGACGCCAATTCGGTCCGCTTCGTTTCGGAACTCGAAACGCTGGCTAAATTTCCCTGATACAAACCCACATGGATCTCTCCAACGCCAATTCCGTGGTCTCGCTGATGAACAGCGTGCTTGCCCCTTCGAGCGCCGTCGGCGGCAGCACCGCCAGCGGCGATGCCGCCAAACCCAGCGTTGACTTTGGCTCGGTGCTCAAGTCGTCGCTGGACAAGGTGGACGCCTCGCAGCAGAAGGCCGAAAGCATCTCGCGCAGCTTTGAAATGGGCAACAACGACGTCGACCTGCACGACGTGATGCTCTCGCTGCAGAAGGCCAACATCGATATGCAGACGGCCGTACAGGTGCGCAATAAGCTCGTCTCGGCCTATCAAAGCATCATGAGCATGTCGATCTGAAGTCACCCGGGCGCTCTGTAGTCGCTATTGGGCCGCGCTCCGTGGCAATATTGGCGTCCTACTGAATACGGTCATGCGCTGACTCCTGCGAGTCATTGCGGCAACCTCCGCCCGAGCGCCAGGACCATCCCCGGGAGTGTTCCGTGAACGACGTGCTGGCGCTCGATCAGCAGCTTTGTTTTCCTCTGTATGCCGCCGGCCATTTGCTGACGCGCCTCTACCGCCCGCTGCTCGATGAACTGGGCCTGACCTACCCGCAATACCTCGTGATGCTGGCGTGCTGGCAGCAGGCACCGTGCGCGGTGGGCGATCTCGGTCGCACGCTGTATCTCGATACGGGCACGCTCACACCACTGCTCAAGCGCCTGGAAGAACAGGGCCTCGTCACCCGCACGCGCGACCCGGATGACCAGCGCCGCGTGGTCATCGAACTGACCGACGCCGGCCGCGCGCTGCGCGAGCGTGCAGCCAAGGTGCCCGAAGCGCTGACCTGCAAGATTCCGCTGGAACGGGATGAGATTGGCGCCGCGCGCAACGTGCTGCGCAAGCTGCTCGACGCACTCGCCACGGCGGACGATCGAGGATGACCGTGCCCCCCACCCCCAAGTCTGCCGATCTGGCCCTGGTTGTCATCGCCCGCAACGAAGCCGCCAGCATTGCGCGCTGCCTGCTCAGCGCCAAGCCGTTTGTGGATCGCATGGTGGTGCTCGATACGGGCTCCACCGATGACACCGCGGCCATTGCCGAATCCTGCGGCGCGCTGGTCAGTCACATGGCCTGGACGAATGATTTTTCCGCTGCACGCAACACCGCGCTGCAGGCCGCCAATGCCGACTGGAACCTCATCCTCGACGCAGACGAATGGCTGGAAAGCGGTGGTGAACATCTGCGCACGCTGGGCGGCGCGAACCCCTCGCTCGGCGTGGTGTGCGTCAAGAACGATACTGAGAGCGACAGCGACGCGACCGAATCCGCAAGCCAACTGATTGCGTGGATCCCCCGCGTGCTGCCGCGCGGCGTGCACTACACGGGGCGCATTCACGAACAACCGGTCTCGTCATTACCGGCGGTGCGCGTGCCGATCGTGGTCCGCCACGATGGCTACACCGCGGCCAAGATGCAGAAGAAGGGCGAGCGCAATACGCAGCTCCTGCGCGACGAACTCGCGCATCGGCCGGACGACCCGTATGTGCTGTACCAGCTCGGCAAGGAAACCGAACTGCATCACGAAGACTACGCAAAGGCGGTGGACTACTACGCCCGCGCCTTCAGCCTCGCACAGCAAGATGCGCCCTACCGCCGCAACCTGGTGCTGCGGTATGTATACAGCCTGGGCAAGGCAGACCGGATGGACGAAGCGCTGGCGCAGGCGGATGCCGGCATCCGCGCGTGGCCGGACTTTCCGGATCTGTGCTTTGCGCTGGGATTGGTCTTGCTGGATGCGGCGGCCAAGCACCCCGACGAGGCAGGCGCCCGATGGCTACCGCTGGCGGAGCAGGTCTTCAACCGTTGCCTGGAGATCGGCGATCAGCCGGAGATGGACGGCAGCGTCATCGGCCGGGGCAGCTTCCTCGCTGCCCAACAACTGGCGATCGTGTATCAGATGCAGAGCCATGCGCTTGCGCGCAAGTCCGAGCACTATCTGACGCTGTCAAAACAATTGCAGAACGCCCCGCAGGCTCGCGGGTAACGTCCTAGGTGCAGGTGTAGGCGTAGCTGTATCAGTAACGTGCCATGCTGCCGTAAGCGTTGCTGGCGTTGGTGGCACGGCGTGCCGTGTCGATACGCTTTTGCAGGCGATCGAGGCGCGGATACACCATGGCGCGCACGCGGGCGTCGTCTTCCAGAATGCGCACCAGCAGCGTGCGCTTGCGCTCCAGGTCTTCGCGCGAGAGTTGCGGATGCGGCTCAGAACGGCGCAGCGCGTCCACATAGGTGGCGCTTTCGCGTTCGAGCGTGCTAACGACTTCCCAGTTACCCACTTCGGCCGCGTTGACCATTTCGGCAGTCAGGCGTGCGATGGCTTCGTAGCAGGTGAACAGACTTTCGCTGTCCTTGATCGGGATGTTGCGGTGCATATTGGCTCCAGTTGGGCCGAATTCAGTCAAAGATGGCTTCAACGACAGCCTCAGCTCACCACGCTCAGGTGGCTGTTCGCCGCGGCAGCCGGCTGGCCAATGGCAAGCCACGCGTCTTGCAGCGGCACGATCAATCCATCCACCTCGGCGAGGATCGTCAGATCGTTGTTGGCGTTGGCCACCAGCAAGCGGCGCAGCATGTAGTCGTACAGATTGTTCAGTTGCACGGCGATGTCGCCGCCGCGCTGATGATCGAGGCTGGCCTGCAGGCCCTGGCCGATGATCGAGATCGCCTTGTCAAACGCACGCACCTTGGCCAGCACGTCGCCGCGCTGGATGGCGGCGCCGGCCACGCTGATGGCGGCGCGCGCACCTTCAAACAGCATGGCGATCAGGCGGTGCGGATTGGCGTCTACCACGGACGTCTCGATGCCGACTTGCGCATAGGCACCGATGGCACGGCGTGCAGCGTACATGGAAAAGGTCCTCGCTGTAGTTTGTTTTGTTATGGGTTCTGCTCTAAAACTCAACCTGGCTTAGTTGCTGCTCGAGGTCTGCTTGGCGATGGCCGCTAGCTGCGTCGTCAGGTAGGTGCTGGTGTTCGTCATGCTCGCCACCGCTGCCGACAACGCGTTGAACTGCGTGTAGTACAGCGCCTGCTTGTTGCTCAGCTTCAATTGCATGTTGGTGATCTGGCTGGCGAGCGAAGTGAGCGAGCTGTTGATCGAGTCCGTCTCGTTCTGCACCATGCCGCTGGATGACAGCAGGTTGGTCATCACCGTGTTGAGCTGGGCGGCGTAACCGCGCTGCACCGTGACCGTGCCGCGGCTGCCCAGCGCACCGCCGACCACCTGCACGGTCAGGCCGTCAACGGCGGTGCCGGTAGCGCCGTAAAGGTTTTGCCCCGAGCCCGTTGCCGCCACGCCGTTGATCGTGCCCTGCGTGTCCACACCGGCGGTGGCCGTGGGGCTTGCGCCGAAGAGCGACGAGGCACCATTGCCCGACAACGACACCGCCGACACCGAACCAAACTGGCTGTCGGTAACGCTCAGTACGCCGCCGGCATTGGCCGACACCGATGCGGTGACCTTGGCGTTCTGCAGCGTGGTCGAAGCGTTGATCTGGCTTTGGATCTGCGCGGCCAGGCTTGTTGCGCTGTAGCTGCCGGCCGGCACCGTCACGTTGACGGCCATGCCGCTGATGTTGAAGGCCAGCGTGTCGTTCACGCCGGCGGTAATCGTCGTGCTGGCTGCGGCCGAACCCGTGAGCGAACCCTGCGTGGCAAGTTGCGTCACGTTGACGGCATAGCTGCCGGCCTGCGTCGTATCCGAGAACTTCGGCACGCTCACCAGCGAATCCGTCGCCGCGCCGGTGCCGGCAAACAAGCCTGCAACCTGGCTGGGCGACTTCGCAATGGCCGCCGACAGCTTGGTGTTGTCGACCGACAGCGTGCCGTCGGAATTCATCGTCACGCCCACGCTGCCCAGCGACTGGTAGTTGCCGTTGCCAACCGCCTGGCCCAGCACGTCAGTGATCTGGTTGATGAGCGTCTTGGTACTCACGTCGCCTGCCAGCGGGCCATTGTTGGCGCTGTTGCTGGTGTCGATGTTGGTCAGGTTGTTCAGTTGCGTGCGCAGCGCGTTGTAGCCGTTCACAAAGCTGGTGACGGCGTTGGTGGTGGCGGTCGGATCGTTGGCCACCGTTACGGTGGTGCTGCCCGTCTTGGACAGAGTGAACGACGTGCCGTCCACCACGTTGGACAACGTGTTGGTCGGGCTCTGCACGGCAATGCCGTTGATGGTGGCCAGGGCGTTCTGGCCCGTGGTCACCTCGGTCAGATTCTGCGTGCCAGCCGGGTCTTGCGAGAGCATCGATTGCAACGTCGCGTCGCCCGATACCGAAATCTTCATCTCTGAACTCGAACCGCCCGCCGTGGAGGTCAGCACTAACCGGTACGGGTTCCCGCTGCCGTCATTCACGATGCTGGCCGAGACGCCCAGGTTGGCCGAGTTGATCGCATCACGGATGCCCGCGAGCGTGTTGTTCGACGAGTCGATGGTGATCGAGCCGCCGGCCAGGCTGCCGTTCTGCGTGAATGTGGAGCCGGTGTATTTGCCGCTGGAAAGCGAGCCGCCCGACACCGTGCCGAACGAGAACGAAATCGTGGTCGACGCCCCGCTGCCAATGGCTGATGTGGTGGATGTCTGCCCCTGCGCCGCCAGCACCTGCGATTGCGCAAGTTGCGAAACATTCACCGCGTAGGAGCCCGCAGGCGCCGAGCCCGTCAGCGACGCACTCAGGATCGAGGTGTCGTAGCCGCTCGCCTTCATGGCGCTGTAGTTTGACGCGGTGGTCAGGTTCGACAGCGCGGTCTGGAAGGTCGACAGCGCGCTCTTGAGCGTGCCCACGGCCGAAAGCTGCGTCTGGTACGAGGTTTGCTGAGTCTGGAGCTGCGTCAGCGGCCGGCTTTCCACGCTCATCAGGCTGGTGACCAGCGAGTTGACGTCGATGCTCGTCCCGATACCGGGAATCGAGATCGGCGGAACGTAGTTGCTGCTCGTGGAAGAGGTGGTGGTCGCCATGATCGGGTCTGATAAGCGTCTGCGCCAGCGGAAGTCTCTCTACACAACGGCAATGGCCGCAGCTTCTTTAGGGCACGTTATGCAAACGCCACCCACGAAAAAGTGGGGTATCCGACAAACGAAAAAAAGCCGGCGCCCCACGAGGAGCGCCGGCCCTTGGCCGAGCAGCTTGGCGGTTGGGCCAGGCGGCTGGGCTGCATCACATCAGCTGATTGGCTGATTAGCCCTTCAGCAGGCTCAGGATGCTGTTCGGTGCCGAGTTGGCTTGCGCCAGCATCGCCGTACCAGCTTGCTGCAGGATGTTCTGGCGGGTCATGTTCGACGTTTCCGACGCGTAGTCCGTATCGACCATGGCCGACTTGGCGGCCGACAGTGCGGTGTTCGACGAAGTCAGCGTGTTGATGGTCGAGCTCAGACCGCTTTGCTGCGCACCCAGGTCAGCGCGGGCTGCCTTCAGGCTGGCCAGATCGGTGTCGATCTTGCCCTGAGCTGCCGTTGCGTTGGCCGTCGACGTCACGCTCGTGCCGGTCAGCGTGCCGAAGCTTGCCAGGTTGGCGTTGGTGACGGTTGCCACGTCGGTCGATGCGTTCTGACCGTATTGGAACGTGGTCGAGGTCACAGTGCCGTCGAACAGCTTGGCGCCGTTGTAGTTGGCGTTGGTTTCGATGCTCTTGTTGGCCGTGGCCAGCTGTTGGTATTCCTTGTCCAGGTTGGCCTGGTCGGTGGTCGACAGACCGCCGTTGTTGGCTTCCACAGCCAGTTGGCGCATACGTTGCAGGTTGTTTTCAACCTGGCCCAGGTACGAGTCAGCCGTTTGCAGGTACGACTGCGCGTTGTTGGCGTTCTGGATACCCTGGGTTTGCGAGTTCAGCGTGGTGGTCAGGCTGGAGGCCACGGCGTACGCGGCGGCGTCGTCCTTTGCGCTGTTCACACGCAGGCCGGTCGACAGACGTTGCAGCGACGTTTGCAGAGCGGATTGCGATTGCGACAGAGCTTGCTGCGTTTGCAGGGACGAGATGTTGGTATTGAGGCTGAGGGACATGACGGCTCCTAAGTTTCCCGATGGTTTGTTGCCCGAGTTTGCTAATTCCGGCTAGGCCGAGCAACGTGACCTGCAACTTGAAGGGGATCAGGTCTGCGTTGTACTCAGGTTATCGGTGGCCGCTGGGGAAAGTTTAGGGTCGCCTTGACAAATTTGTGCGTCGGCGGCGGTTTGGGCTGGCGGGCGCCTGCCGTCCGGCACCCCTCCAAAAGAGGCGGTGCGCCTGCTTCTTGCCCGAAAGGCGCTCGGCTATACTCGATCGACCAGTTCATAGGCGCCCGCGTCCCTCTATATAGAGCGCCCACCGCACAGATGGGGAGTTGCGCAGCCCGCCAGCATGCCAAAAAGCCTGCCGGCGGTGATAAAAGCTCGATGCGAGCCCGCTTGAGTCCGCTTGAGCCTGTTTGACCCGCAACACCCACCATGCTCAATGTATTGATCGTCGAACCGCACGATATTGCCCGTGTCGGCCTGCGCCAGATCCTCAAGGATTCGCGCCTGGCCCGGCAGATCGAGGCCGTGCCGGATCTGCGCAATTCCAACCAGCAAGTGCTCGCCGAGCGCGAGTGGGACGTCATGCTGTTCTCAGTGGAATCGGCCACCGGCGACGAATTCCAGACCATCAAGGCCGTGCGCCAGCAACATGCGCGTCTGGCGGTGCTGGCGCTCGGGCGCCATCCGGAAGCGCTGCTCGCCGTGCGGGCGCTGAAGGCCGGCGCTGCGGGTTACCTGCCGATGGACGCCAGCCAGCCGCAACTGCTGGCGGCCGTCAACGCCATCTCCAAGGGCAAGAAATACCTGCCCTCCGACCTGGTGGAAGTGCTGGCCGACAACCTGAACGTCGACTGGGACAAGCCCCGCCATGACGTCCTCTCCGACCGCGAATTCCAGACCCTGCGCATGCTCGGCTCCGGCCGCACGCTGGGCGAGATTGCCGAGGCGCTGCAGATCAGTGTCAAGACAGTCAGCGTGTATCGCGGGCGCGTGCTCTCGAAGATGAAGCTGCGCAACAACGCCGAGCTGACGATGTATGTCGTCAGCAACGGGTTGCAGCTCTGAGCACGCTATAAGAACCGCGGGATGCGCTCGCCGTAGCGGCGTGCGTTTTCGCGGACGAGATCCTGCACGGCCGCGGGTTCCAGCGGCCGCGTGAGCAGATACCCCTGAAACTCATCGCAGCCGACTTCGCGCAGGAATTCAAGCTGGCCGGTGGTCTCCACGCCTTCGGCCACGGTCTTCATGCCCATGGCCTGCGCCATCATGATGATGGCCCGCGTGATGGCGGCGCGCTCGGCCACGTGCGGCAGATCCTGCACGAAGGAGCGGTCGATCTTGAGCGTATCGATCGGGAACCGATGCAGATACGACAGCGAGGAATACCCCGTGCCGAAATCGTCCAGCGCCAGCGAGACGCCCATCGCCCGCAGCTCGGTCAGCAGCGCATGCAAGGATGGATCATCGCGAATCAGGATGCCTTCGGTCATCTCCAGTTCCACCGCGTCGCCGGGCAAGCCGCTGGTGGACAGCGCCCCGCGCACCATGGTGCTCAACTGCCCCGAGCTGAACGCCTGGCCCGAGAGGTTGATCGACATGCGCAAGTGCGGCAGCCCGATGCGGCGCCAGCGTGCAAGCTGGTCGCAGGCGGCACGCAGGATCCAGCGGTCAATCTCGACGATCAGGCCAGTCTCTTCAGCGTCCTGGATGAACTGGCCGGGCATCATGTGGCCGAAATCGGCCGAGTTCCAGCGGATGAGCGCTTCCACGCTGACGATGCGGCCGCTTTTTACGTCCACACGCGGCTGGTAATCGGCGTAGAACTCGTTGCGGTCGCTTGCGCGGCGCAGGCCCGATTCGATGCGGAAACGGCGCGACACACGGTCGTCCAGATCGCTGGTGAAGCTCTGGAAGTTGTTGCGGCCGCGCTCCTTGGCCAGGTACATGGCGGCGTCGGCCTTGCGCAACAGCGTGTTGGGGTCGTCGCCATCGTGCGGCGCCACGGCAATGCCGATGGACACGCCCAGATACAGCTCTTGCCCCTCGATATGGAACGGCGCGCTGATGGCCGAGAGAATGCGCTCGGCCACGCGCCGTGTGCCCAGGCCGTCGAGCGCTTCGAGCATGACGACAAATTCGTCGCCGCCCAGGCGCGCCACGGTATCGGCCTCACGCGCGCAGGCCTGCAGGCGGGCCGCCACTTCCCGTAGCAGCATGTCGCCAAACTGGTGGCCCAGCGTGTCGTTGACGTTCTTGAAGCGGTCCAGGTCCAGGAACATGACCGAAACGCGCGAGCGATTGCGGCGCGCGAGGGCCAGTGCGTGCTCCAGGCGGTCTTCCAGCGCGGAGCGGTTCAGCAAACCGGTGAGCGTGTCGTGCGTGGCCAGATGCCGGATGCGCTGCTGCGCCTCGCGGATCTGCGTGATGTCGACCAGCGACACCAGTACCGAATACGGCGTCGCGCCAGAATCCGGCGCCTTGGGCGCAGCCGTCATCGATTGGCCGCCATTGGCATACAGCGGCGTCCAGTTGCTGGAAACCCACACCGTGCGGCCGTCCACACAGTGCATTCCGAAAATCTGGTTCAACTGCGGCTCGCCCTGGGCGATGACGTCCTGGTCGGGCCAGTCGGTCTCGTGGATGGAGGCTTCGAACTCGTCCACGGCGGCTGTGACCACCGTGGGCAGCAGGCGCCCCACCAGTTCCTCCACCGGCAACCCCAGCAGCCGCGCGGCGCTTGGATTGGCGTAGGTGACACGGCGATCTGCGCCACACACCAGGATGCCCTCGGTCAGCGCATTGACCATCGACAGCAGGTCGAGCTTCGGGCAGAAGCCCGGCGGCGCACCGCGCGCAGGACAGTCCGCCGGCAGACCGTCGGTCTCGGCAAGCGCAAAGTCAAGGCGGTTGGAAAAGGGCAAGGAATTCAAGACGGCTTCCGACAAGGCAACGCAGATAGGCAGGGCCGGAACGTACCGGCGCCTTCTGGTCCTTACAACGGCAAGCGCAGGCAAATCTTTCGGGGCAACGTCACTTTTGTGTCAGAGCCGTCCCGCCAGGCGATTTAGAAGACGCTTTCGCCAGATCCGCACCAAAGAAAAGCAATCTATAGATCACTTTACGTAGCCACCCTTGCCCGACCTGCGTGTCGCAAACCCACGAGATAAGCTGGATTGACCGCGTTTCTTGCTGGAATGAGCTGGACAGGGTTGGGGAAGAATGCCATCCGAGAACCCGACTCTATGTTTTGCGCCGTTAGCGCTGTATTGCATATCGCGAGCCGGGAAAGCCCACCCCCCTAGTCCCCCGAGTGATCCCCATGGCCGAAGCCGCTGCTGCCACTACCGCCCCCGCCCCTGCAAAGGGCGGCTCCACCAAGCTGCTGCTGATCATCCTGATCGTCCTCCTGCTCGTCGGCATGGGCGGCGCGGCCGCCTGGTTCTTCCTGGGAGGCGGCAACCATGCCGCCGCCGGCGCCCCGGCGCCCGCCAAGCCGAAGGAGCCGGTGTTCGTGGCGATGGAAACCCTCACCGTCAATCTGCAGCCGGAGGAAGGCAACGACCGCTACCTGCAGATCGGCATCACGTTCAAGAGCTTCGACAAGCATGCGGAAGAAGAGATCAAGACCTACACGCCGGAATTGCGCAGCAAGGTCCTGATGCTGCTGGCTGGCAAGACGCCGACCGAGCTGTACTCGTCGGAAGGCAAGGCCAAGCTGTCCAAGGAAATCGTCGAACTGTGCGAGCACGTCTTCAAGGCTGTCGGCAAGGAGTCGCCGGTGGCAGACGTCCTGTTCACCAACTTTGTGATCCAGTGACATGCTCAAGGAAGAGTTTCTTTCCCAGGAGGAGATCGATGCGCTCCTCAAGGGCGTCACCGACGAGGCCGACGAGGAACCTGTCGAGGCCGACCCGTCTGGCATCCGCTCGTACAACCTGGGCTCGCAGGAACGCATCGTCCGTGGGCGCATGCCCACGCTGGAAATCATCAACGAGCGGTTCGCGCGCAACTGGCGCATCGGGCTGTTCAACTTCATGCGGCGCAACGCGGAGATCTCCGTCGGCCCCGTGAAGGTGCAGAAGTACAGCGAGTTCATCCGCAACCTGGTGGTGCCGACCTCGCTAAACCTCGTACACGTCAAGCCGCTGCGCGGCACGGCGCTGTTCGTGTTCGACCCCAACCTGATCTTCCTGGTGGTCGACAACCTGTTCGGCGGCGACGGGCGCTTCCACATGCGTGTGGAAGGCCGAGACTTCACGGACGTGGAGCAGCGCATCATCCAGCGCATGCTGCACCTCGTGTTCGAGCACTACGCCAAGGCGTGGCAGCCGGTGTACCCGATCGATTTCGAATTCCTGCGCATGGAAATGCACACCGAGTTCGCCAACGTGGCCACGCCCAATGAAGTGGTGATCACCACCAGCTTCAGCATCGAGCTGGGCAACAACGGCGGCGACGTGCACATCTGCATGCCGTACACCATGATCGAGCCGATCCGCGACCGGCTCACCTCCGCCATCCAGGGCGAAGCGCTGGAAGTGGACAAGCGCTGGCTGCGGCTGCTGTCGCAGCAAGTGCAGACGGCCGAGGTGGAGCTGATTGCCGACCTGGCCGAAGCCAAGGTGCGCGTGTCCGACATCCTGAACATGAAGGCGGGCGATGTGATTCCGCTGGAGCTGGACGATTGTGTGACAGCCAAGGTGGACGGCGTGCCCGTCATGGAATGCAACTACGGCACGTTCAACGGCCAATACGCGCTGCGGGTCAACCGCATGCTGAATATGAGCGGCAGCGAGGCTGCCACGGAGTCTGACGATGACAACTGAACCGACCATGAATCCCGAAGACGACATCGACGTCGAGATGACGATGGAAGAGGCCATGGCCCTGGAAGCCGCACAGCGTGCTGCCGCCACTCCGGCAAGCGCGCCGGCCGCAGCCCCCGCTGAAACCAGCCCGGTGTTCAAGCCCCTGACGGCCGACGGCCTGGGCGGCGGTGGCGGCCAGCGCAACGACATCGACATGATCCTGGACATCCCCGTGCAGTTGACGGTGGAGCTGGGCCGTACCAAGGTGCCCATCAAGAACCTGCTGCAGCTTGCGCAGGGCTCGGTGGTTGAACTCGACGCGCTGGCGGGCGAGCCGATGGATGTCCTTGTCAACGGTTACCTGATCGCCCAAGGTGAAGTGGTGGTGGTCAACGAGAAGTTCGGTATCCGCCTGACCGACATCATCACGCCGTCGGAACGCATCCGTAAGTTGAACCGGTAAGCCACACCATTCCGCCGTCAATCGGCACCCTGACAGCAACAGCAACCAATGCTCCCCCCGGGCAAGGTGTTGAAATGAACCATGCAGTGGATTGGGCCCGCACCCTCGGCGGGCTGTTTGTAGTTCTTGCAATGATCGTGGCAGCCGGCTGGCTGCTGCGCCGTCTGCAACACCGCGCGGGCATGGGCCCCGCGGGTTCAGGCCGCCGCCGCAGCCAGGTGATCACCGTGGTTGCGCAGCAGATGCTGGGCGCCCGCGAGAAGGTCGTCGTGGTGGACGTGGAAGGCACGTGGCTTGTGCTGGGTGTCACGCAGCAGCACGTGCAGACGCTGCACACGCTGCCGCGCCCGGTGGAAGACACCCCCACCACACCCGACGACCCCGCTGGCACCACCAAGCCGCCCCGCTTTGCCGATGCACTGTCCATCCAGTTCAAGCGTCATCTGACGGGGAAGTCGGAATGAACGTACGCGCTGTCTTCCGTTGTCTGCGAGGTTGCGTGATCGGGCTGGCAGGACTGGCACTGCTGGGCGCCGCGCCCGCCGTGTTCGCCCAGGCGCAACCCGGCCTGCCATTGCTCACGGGCACCGCCGGCGGCCAGAGCTACACGCTGCCGGTCCAGACGCTGATCTTCCTCACGTCGCTGGGTTTTCTGCCGGCCATCATCCTGATGATGAGCAGCTTCACGCGCATCATCATCGTGCTGTCGTTGCTGCGCCATGCGCTCGGCACGCAAACCACGCCGCCCAACCAGGTACTGATCGGGCTGGCGCTGTTCCTCACGTTCTTCGTCATGTCGCCGGTGCTCGACAAGGTGTACACCGACGCCTACGTGCCGCTGCGCGACAACAAGATCACCGTGGAACAAGCCATGGACACGGCCGCCACGCCGCTGCGCCAATTCATGCTCAAGCAGACGCGCGAGCCGGACCTCGCCCTGTTCGTCAAGATGGGCAACATGCCGGCCATCGCCGCACCTGAGCAAACGCCGATGCGCGCGCTCATCCCCGCCTTCGTCACCAGCGAGCTGAAAAGCGCGTTCCAGATCGGGTTTGCCATCTTCATCCCGTTCCTGGTGATCGACATCGTGGTGGCAGCCGTGCTGATGTCGATGGGGATGATGATGGTCACGCCGTCGATCTTCTCGCTGCCGTTCAAGATCATGCTGTTCGTGTTGGTGGATGGCTGGCACCTGTTGCTGGGCTCGCTGGCCCAGAGCTTTGCGCAGTAGGAACAGGGACAGGGATAACAAGGAGCCGACATGACGCCCGAGTACGTTCTCAACATGGCCCGCCAGGCCATGCAGGTTGCCATGATGGTGGGCGCGCCGATGTTGCTGGTGTCGCTCGTTGTCGGCCTGCTGGTGGCAGTGTTCCAGGCCGCCACGCAGCTCAATGAGCAGACGCTGTCGTTCATTCCCAAGCTGCTGGCCGTGGCCGCCACCATGGTGCTGGCCGGCCCGTGGATCCTGAGCGTGATCGTCGACTACACGCGCGATCTGCTGACCAACATCCCCAACTACGTCAACTGACGCAAGCGCCCGGCCCGTTGCCCCGATGATCCAATTCACCGCCGCCCAGCTCAACGGCTGGATCGCCATGTACTGGTGGCCGCTGGTGCGCGTGCTGGCGTTCATCGCCATTGCGCCGCCGTTCGCCAACACCGAAATCCCGATGTCGATCAAGGTGGCCTTTGGCGTGATCATCGCGGTGGCGCTGGCGCCCTTGCTGCCAGTGCCGACGGGTGTGTCGGTGGGCTCGTACGAGGGCCTGTGGATCACGCTGCTCCAGGTGGCGATCGGGCTGGCGCTGGGGTTCTGCGTGCAGCTTGTGTTCTCGGCCATCAGCGGCGCGGGCGAAGTGATGTCGGTGCAGATAGGCCTGGGCTTCGCCTCGCTGCTCGACCCGGCACAGACCGAAAGCAGCATGCTGCTCGGCCGCTTCCTCAGCCTCACGGCCATCACCGCGTTCATTGCGGGCGACGGCCATCTCGTGCTGCTGCACGCCCTGTTCGACAGCTTTACCGCCCTGCCCATCTCGGCCGCGCCGCTGGGTAACCCCGGTTGGCAGACGCTGGCCGGCGGCGGCACGGTGGTCTTTGCGCTGGCTTTGCGCATCGCCTTGCCCATTATCGCGATCATGATGGTCGTCAACCTTGGCTTTGCCGTGCTCTCGCGCACGGCGCAGGCGCTCAACCCGTTTGCCGTGGGCATTGCCGCCACGCTGGTGGTGGGGCTCATGCTGGTCATGGTGATGATGACGTCGCTGGCACCGGTGGTGGAGCGCTCGGTCATGGATGCGCTGGACTTGGGTGGGCGGGCGTTTGGGCAATTTGGAGTACCGACGCGCTAGCGTTGACGCTGCGGTTTCGAGCAACAGGCAGCCCGGCCATGGCGCCATTTAGTTTTCGCCTATCCGAAAGGATTAAAACCAGCGCGCATCCGCCCTCGATTCACCCGCTCAAAAAACCAGACGCAATGCAAGATTAAGATGGGCCAGTAAGAACAAAATCACAGTTCCTCCGACCGCGTAGCACAAGCGACACGAACGCCCGCAAGTGGTTGTTTTCCGAAGGGGTTTTTCAGTATGATTCGGCCCGGGGTTGGGGAATAGCAAGCGTTTTGAAAGACAAAATCGGCCGGCAATAACGGTCAACGCGTTCACCCAGATCAATTGATAACAACGAGAGCGAATCGGGTGAAGGCAGCACGGCTGCTCCCGCGCCGGTGCCGTGCCACGCAGCGGCCACTGGCATGCTCCCTACGCGAACACCGATATGCCCGATTTGCACTGGACAATTCCGGTCGCTCGCTGGTCTTGCTGGCCTGCCATTGGTTCCGATTCAGCATCCTCTCCGGATATCGGTTTTATCGAGCCGATGGTTCGGCGTCGCCTGAGCACGCTCTCTAAAAACGCCCTCAAGGTCGCACACGATTGCGTAGCCGACCGGCCTCAAGCACGCATCGTCTTTGCCTCCCGGCATGGCGAATTGCGCCGTACCGCCGGCATCCTGGCCGACATCGGGAACGCCGAGCCGGTCTCCCCCACCGCATTCAGCCTGTCCGTGCTCAATGCCATGAGCGGCGTATTCAGCATCGCGCGCGGCGACACCTCGCCTGCGATAGCCGTGTCGGCCGGCCCTGCCACGCTAGGGCTAGCGCTGCTCGAAGCCCACGCGCAGTACATGTCGGACCCAGCCACGCCGGTGCTGCTGGTCTATGCCGACGAGCCGGCCGATATGCGATTTGGCGCCGTGGCCGACGAGATTGACGAGTGTGCGCTTGCCATCCTGCTCGACGCCTCGTCATCGTCGGGTTCGCTCGCGTGCTCGCAAGCGTTGGTCACCACGACTGAAAATGAGGCGGGCAGCATGACGACGCAAAGCCAGGCCGTGCTCCACTGCCTGTCGTCCCGCACACCCGCAGCTTGGCGACAGGCAGACCGCGTATGGATGTGGCAATGGTGCGAGGGCTCATGGCAACCCCACTGAGCGCTCGAGTCAACCTGGCATGGCGCCTGGTGGCAACCGGACTGGCCTTTACCGTTTTCGGCATCTGCGGCCTGCTCTTTTCCATCGTTGTGTTTCCGCTGGCCTGGCTTTGGCCGCATCGCGCCTCACGCCAGCGCACCGTCACGTTCGTCATCCACTGGTTCTTTCGTGCACTGGTGCGCGCGCTGCAATGGCTGGGCGTCATGCGGCTGGACGTGCAAGGCGCGGAACGGTTGCGCACAGGCGGCCCCGCCATCGTGGTGGCCAACCACCCGACGTACCTGGACGTGGTGGTGCTGCTGGCGCTTACGCCGTCTGCCTGCTGCGTGGTCAAGAACGCGCACTGGGGCAACCCGTGCTTCTGGGGCATCGTGCGCGCGGCCGAGTACATCAGCAATGCCGACCCGACCGAACTGGTAGAAGCCGGTGCACGCCAACTCGCTGCTGGCTACACGATGATCATCTTCCCCGAAGGTACGCGCAGCCCGGCCAAAGACCGCCTGCACCCGTTCTCACGCGGGTTCGCCCACATGGCACTGAACCACGGTGCGCCTATCGTGCCCGTGCTGATGGATTGCGATCCGCCCGCCCTCACCAAGACCATGCGCTGGTACGACGTGCCGCCGCGCGCGTTCTGCATCAAGGTGGCCGTGTTGCCACCGGTCAGTGTTGCGCAATACGTGCCGGATGGGTCGCCCGCAGCACTGGCGGCACGTGTGCTCACCACTGGCATCGAAACCCATATCACCGACCATCTTCTGCAATATGGATTCCTTGAAGCTCGAAATTAAGCAACTCCTGATCGAAGCGCTCGATCTGGAAGATATGACGCCGGCCGACATCGACGACGATGCCCCGCTGTTCGACACCAACGGTATCGGCCTGGATTCCATTGACGCATTGGAAATCGGCATCGTGCTGCGCAAGCGGTATCAATTGACGATTGCCGCCAACGATGAACATACACGCGAGCATTTCCGCTCAGTCAATACACTCGCCGCACTCGTGAAGAGCCAACAATAATCGCCAGAGCATTTGCATCTGTGGAAAAGAATAGGGAGAAAAAGACATCATGACGGACATCGAGATCCTCGAGCGCATCCGCGCCATTTTCAAAGAGAACTTCGACATCGACCCCGCGCGCGTCACGCCAGAAGCGCATCTGTTCGAAGAACTGGATCTGGACAGCATTGATGCGGTTGACCTGGCCATCAAGCTGCAGGAAATGACGGGGCGCCGCATCAAGCCGGAAGAGTTCAAGACCGTCCGCACGGTGGGTGACGTGATCGGCGCGGTCGAATCGCTGCTGGCGGCGTGAGCGGATGCAGGCGCAACCTGCTCGCATGCCCAGCCAACCTGCCGCGCGTTCCAACTGGATACGCGCCGCCGCGCAGGCGGTGCTGAAGATTGCGTATCCGTTGGTGCTGATTGGAGCTTGGCACTACGGCACACCGCGCTATGCGGGCATCGCGCTGCTGGCGCTATTGTGGATGCAGCGGTGGATCGGGGCCGGCAGCGTGTCGCTGCTGCTGCGCCAGCTCACGCCGCTGGATTGGCTGACCGCGGGCACGCTGACGTGCACGTCGGCGGCCGTCGCCATCACGGATAGCGAATTGCTGCTGCGCCTGTATCCGGCACTGGTCAATGCCGGGCTCCTGCTGAGCTTCGCGGCCACGCTGCGCTCCGGCCCCACCATGATCGAAAAGTTCGCACGCATGCGCATCCCCGATCTACAACCCCGCGCCGTGCGCTATACACGGCGCGTCACGCAAGTCTGGTGCGCCTTTTTCGCACTCAACGGGCTGACAGCCGTGGTTGCCGCGCTGGCATGGTCGCGCGGCGCCTGGGCGTTGTACAACGGCGTGATCGCCTACGTTCTGGTCGGCGTGCTGATCGCGGCCGAAGCGGCTTTCCGCCATTGGGTTGTCCGGCCGCACGCGCCGGCGTCGGGGGCGGCATGATCTCGCTGCATGCCCTGTTGTCCGCCGGGCAACCTGATGATGCCGTGGTTTGCATCGACGGCCGGCAACCCATTCCGTACGGTGTTTTCCGTGCCCGAGTGGCGGCCTGTGCAGCGATGTTCGCCCACCAGTCTGCGGCATGCTATGCGCTGTGCGTCGACGACCCATTCGACTTCACCTGCGCACTGTTCGCACTGTTTGCCAGCGGCAAACACGCCGTGATTCCGGCCAGCGCCGCACCGGCCTATCTGGACACACTGGCCGATGCATACGACGTGCTGCTAACCGATGCAGACGTTGCCGCCATTGGCACACAAGCCGCCGCTGCAACAGCCAACGCCATCGATCCGCACGCGCCGATCACGCTATACACGTCAGGCAGCACCGGCACGCCCAAGCCCATCCACAAGACGCTGGCCCAGTTCGATGCAGAAGTCGTCACCCTGGAGCAGCAGTGGGGCGCGCAACTGGGCACCGGCACCGTGATGGCCAGCGTGCCGCATCACCATATCTACGGACTGCTGTTCCGCGTATTCTGGCCACTGGCGGCCGGCCGTGCCTTCAGCCGTCAGACGCATGCCGAGCCGATGGCGCTGCACAACGCGTTGACTGCACTGACGCAGCAACCCGCCGCCGCATTCGTCTCCAGCCCGGCGCAACTGGCGCGCTGGCCGCTGTTGCCGGGATTCGATGCGCTATCGACACACTCACCGCTGCCGGCAGTGTTCTCGTCAGGCGGCCCGTTGGATGCAAGCGCAGCGATGGCGTTTGCAGCCACCCACGGTAGCGCGCCGATTGAAGTGTTCGGCAGCACCGAGACCGGCGGCATCGCCTGGCGCCGCCAGGACCAGACGCATGCCTGGCAGCCGTTTTCCAGTATGGAAGTCCGCCAGGAAGACGACGGTGCACTCGCCGTGCGCTCGCCGCACCTGCCGCATGACGATTGGCACCGCACCGACGACGCCATCACCTTTGACGACAGCGGCCGCTTTGTTTTGCGCGGCCGTCTGGACCGCGTGGTCAAGGTGGACGGCAAGCGTGTCTCGCTGCCGGAAGTGGAAGATTGGCTGGGTGCGCACCCGTTTGTGGCACGCGCAGCAGCGACACTGCTGGCCGGCGCATCACGCGAGCGCCTGGGTGCGTTGGTGGCGCTCACGCCAGCCGGCGTGGAGGCGCTGCGCGCGCAGGGTCGCGTGGCATTGGCAAAAACGCTGCGCCGACACCTGTCCACCTACACCGAACCCACGCTGATCCCGCGCCGCTGGCGCTTCTGCATGGCGATGCCGGTGGATGCGCGCGGCAAGCTGCCTGTCTCGGCCGTCGCCGCAGCTTTCTGCGCGAACGCCGAAGGCTTCGAGACCCTCGCACACACAAGCGACGCAGACGGCGATCACTACGAATTGCGCGTCAGCCCCGATCTCATCCACTTTGCAGGGCACTTCCCCGGCCTGCCCATCCTGCCGGGTGTGGTGCTGGTTGATTGGATCGTGCGTTTGGCTGCGGCCCGCAACGGCGCAGTCCGAGCAATGACCTCCGTCGATCAACTCAAGTTCACGGCGCCGGTACCACCGGGTGCCGTGGTGTCGCTGCGCTTCGCGCACGAGGCGCCGCGTTGCCGCGTGCGCTTCACGGCCAGGCTTGGCGCACGCGATTGCGCCTCGGGCGTGCTGGTCTACCAGGGGGCTGTCTGAGCATGCATGCCGCTGTCAAACTGGCCATCGTCATCCCGATCTACAACCACAAGGACGCGATCGGCAACACCGTCGCGCGCCTGTCAGTGCACGGGCTGCCCATCTTCATCGTCGATGACGGCAGCGATGCGGCCACGCAAGCCGTGCTCGGCGCGCTGGCACAGCAGTACGCGCCGCAGGTCACACTGCTGCGCCTGCCCGTGAACGGCGGCAAGGGTGCAGCCGTGATGGCCGGTCTGCGCGCCGCGCACGCTGCCGGCTATACGCACGCGCTGCAGATCGACGCCGACGGCCAGCACGATGCAGCCGATGTGCCGCGCTTCGTAGCCGCTGCCACAGCCTCGCCAGATGCCGTGATCCTCGGCCGCCCGGTCTACGACGCGAGCGTGCCCAAGGCGCGCCTGTACGGTCGCTACGTTACACACGTGTGGGTGTGGGTCGAAACGTTGTCGTTCGATATCCGGGACGCCATGTGCGGCTTCCGGATTTACCCGCTGGCACTGGCCTGCAAGCTGATCGACGACGTTGCCTTGCCCACACGCATGGATTTCGACATCGAGATTCTGGTACGGCTGCACTGGCGCCGCGCACATATTGTCACGCTGCCCACGCGCGTCACCTATGCACCGGACGGCCTATCGCACTTCGATGTGTTATGGGACAACGTCCGCATCAGCAAGAGCCACACGCGGCTGGTGTTGGGCATGCTGTTGCGTCTGCCCCTGCTGCTGGCGGGCAAGTTCATGCCACGCTGGCGCCACCTCTCTGCGCCGGTCGGCAAAGACAACGCACAAGGCTGGTGGCGCATGGCAGAGCGTGGCAGTCAGCTCGGCATGCAGCTGCTCGCGCTGAGTTGCCGCCTGTTCGGCACACGCTTCACTTCGCTGTGGCTATACCCGATCGTCGCGTATTTCCTGCTGACGGGGCGCACCGCACGGGAGGCATCGCGCCAATACTTCACGCGGCTGTCAGCGGCATCCCCAGAAGCGGGTATGCCGCAGCCGGGGTGGTTCAGCGCCTACCGTCATATGATCGCTTTCGCGCAATCCGGCCTAGACAAGCTGGCCGCGTGGTCGGGCCAGGTGAAGGCCGAGCGTGTGCGCTTTGACGACCCGGCTGCGTTCGAGGCGCTCATCGCTAGCGGACGCGGCGCACTGGTCATCGGCGCGCACCTTGGCAACCTCGAGATGACGCGCGCGCTGGCGGCCCGCAATGGCCACGCCAAGGTGACGGCGGTGGTCTACACGGAACACGCACAGCGCTTCAATCACGTGCTGGCGCAAGCGCATCCGGACGTGGTCTCGCACCTGATGCAGGTGACCGACTTCGGCCCGGCGACCGCCATGCTGATGCAGGAACGCATCGACGCCGGCGAACTGCTGGTGATTGTGGGCGACCGCGTACCCGCGCATGAATCGGGCCGCACGGTGGAAGCGCGCTTTCTCGGCGCATCGGCGCAGTTTGCGCAAGGGCCATACGTGCTTGCGCATGCACTGGGCTGCCCCGTGTATCTGTTTTTCTGCCTGAAGACGGAGCAAGACCACACGCTGTACTTCGAGCCGTTTGCCGAGCGCATTGAACTGCCGCGCGCCGAACGCGCGCGCCACCTTGGCGCCTTCGCCCAACGCTATGCCGAGCGGCTGGAACACTATTGCCGCAAGGCCCCTTTTCAATGGTTCAACTTCTTCGATTTTTGGGCGCGCCCCTGAGTCCCCAAAGCATAAACGCCCATGGCTGAACACGATCTGAACGTGCCCGCACAAGCGGAAGCATCCTCGCAGCAGCGTGCCATCGTCATCGGCAACCGCCATCTGACGATCGAGGATGTCGTCGCCATCGCGCGTGGCGATCAAGCGGTATCGCTCAACACCGACGCTGCCTGGCGCGAGCGCATCGAGCGCGGTGCACAGTTCCTGCGCGAACGTCTGGCGCAAGGCGCGACCATCTACGGCGTCAACACGGGTTATGGCGATGCGTGCCAGGTGAGCGTGCCCATGGCGTTGGTGGAAGCGCTACCGTTGCAACTCACGCGTTACCACGGCTGCGGCATGGGCCGCCACCTGGAGCCGGCCGAAACGCTGGCCGTGGTGGCCGCGCGGCTGAACTCGCTGGCCCATGGCTACTCGGGCGTGCGCTATCTGCTGCTGCAGCGCCTGGCGGATCTTATTAACCACCGCATCCTGCCGCGCATTCCGGCAGAGGGATCGGTGGGTGCCAGCGGCGATCTCACGCCGTTATCGTATGTGGCCGCCGCGCTGGTCGGCGAACGCGACGTGCTCTTCGACGGTCAGCTACAGCCTGCCACCGGCGTGTGGCAGCAGATCGGCCACACGCCCATCACGCTCGCGCCCAAGGAAGGCTTGGCGCTGATGAACGGCACGGCGGTCATGACCGGCCTTGCGTGCCTGGCCTATGCGCGTGCCGAGCAGTTGATCCGCTTGTCATCCCGCCTGACTGCATTAGCCACCGTGGCGCTCGATGGCCGCGCCGCGCATTTCCATCCGACCATCTTCGCGGCCAAGCCACACGCGGGCCAAGCCGAGGTGGCAGGCTGGATTCGCACCGATCTGGCCGACTGGGACGACACCTCCGCGCACCGCGTGCAGGATCGCTACTCCATCCGCTGCGCGCCGCACGTGATTGGCGTGGCGCGTGATGCGCAGTCATGGATCCGTCGCGACATCGAGAACGAACTCAACAGCGCCAACGACAATCCGCTGATCGACCCGGATGCGCAGGAAATTCTGCACGGCGGCAATTTCTACGGCGGCCATATTGCGTTTGCAATGGATGCGCTCAAGACCGCCGTCGCCAACCTCGCCGACCTGATGGACCGCCAACTGGCACTGCTGGTGGATGACAAGTTCAACAACGGCCTGCCGCGCAATCTCTCCGGCGCTACACCGGAACGCGCGCCGATCAACCACGGCTTCAAGGCTGTGCAGATCTCGTCGTCGGCCTGGACGGCAGAGGCGCTCAAGCACACCATGCCGGCCAGCGTGTTCTCGCGCTCGACCGAGGCGCACAATCAGGACAAGGTCAGCATGGGCACGATTGCCGCGCGTGATTGCCTGCGCGTGCTGGAGTTGACGGAGCAGGTGGCCGCCGCGCATACGCTGGCCACGGTACAGGCGGTGCGGCTGCGCTGCCACGTCGATCCGTCGGCCGTGGTGCCTGCACCGGTGCAGGCGTTTATCGACCGCGTGGGCGCGCTGTCGGCGTTTGTGAGCGAAGACCGCCCACTGGAGGGCGATTTGCGCGCACTGACGCTTGCCATCGAGCGCGGCGCGCTCATCGACGACGACAACGCTGACAACAAAGCGGGAGGCCGACATGACCGCACGTGACCTGCCGCGGGACTTGCCACCCCTTGCCGCCAGCGCCCGCGTTGAAGTGCCCTTCCATGACGTCGACGCGATGGACGTCTGCTGGCACGGCCACTACCTGAAGTATTTCGAGATCGGCCGCGCCGCGTTGCTGCGCCGCTTCCACTATGACTACCGCGAGATGCGCGATTCGGGCTTCCTGTGGCCCGTGGTGGAAGCGCACCTGAAGTACATCAAGCCGGCCACCTACGGCCAGCAGATCGAAGTACGGGCCACGCTGATGGAATACGAAAACCGCCTGAAGATCGGCTACGAGATCGTTGATTGCGCATCGGGCACGCGTCTGACCAAGGGTTACACCACGCAGGTGGCGGTATGCGGGCGCACGGGTGAACTACAGTTCGTCTCGCCACCGGTAATGATCGAACGTGTGGAGCGCGCATGGCTAGGTTGAGCAACATCGTGGGCGTGCGGATTGCAGGGTTGCTGATGGCGGGAGCGAGTGCACTCGCCTGCGCGGCACCCACCGAAGCGCCGCAGGACAGCGCGCTCGTCTCGCAGGTGGCGGCGCAGTTGGCACAGGGCCATGGCGTGCGCGCAAAGTTTGTGCAAACGCAATCGCTGCAAGCCATGCAGAAGCCGCTGGTGAGCAGCGGCACGCTCTTGTTCCTGCGCGACCACGGCGCGCTGTGGCGCGTCGAGCAGCCGTACCGCATGACGTACGTGATGACTGATACCGGCGTCACCACGCTCGACGCCAACGATAAGCCTATGGCACGTGGTGCGCGCAATGCGGCCGGTGTCGCACAGGTCTCGCGCATGATGCGCGCGATGCTGATGGGTGACCTGTCAGCGCTGTACTCGCAATTCAACGTCAGCGCGCAAGGAACCGCTTCGCGCTGGCAGTTGCATCTGATCCCGGCGCAGCCGCAGTTGGCGCAGGCCCTGCTCGGGCTCGACCTCAGCGGTGACGCCTATTTGCGCAGCCTGCGCATCCAGTCCGCCAACGGCGACGAGACGCGCATCGAGTTCACTGGCAGCATGCGCGTCGACACCCCCAGCGCCGCCGAACGCACGTTGCTGGGAGCGCCCTGATGACGCAGGAGCTTGCCGTACGGACATCAGGCGCGTCAGGCCACCCGGTGCGGGCCGTCCGGCTGGGTTGGCTGGTGTTCGTGCTGGCCGCCGTGCTCTATTGCGTCGTGCGGCTGCAGGACGGCACAGCATTGCAGACGAATCTGCTCTCGCTGCTGCCGGCCACGGAAGCCGACTCGGTTGCGGAAAAAGCCGTTGATACGCTGGCCGCATCGTTGGGTGATCGCACCGTGTTCCTCGTCAGCAGCCGTGATGCCCTGCACGCCAAGGCCGCTGCCGCACAACTCGGCGCGCAACTCAAGACGAGCGCCGCATTTCGCAATGTGATTGCAGAGTTGCCGCCGTTCGACGCGAGCCAGATCACGCGGTTCTACCTGCCCCACCGCTTCGGCCTGCTAAGCACAGTTGACCGTGCAGCGCTGGACGACGCCTCCACCGCGCTGCCGGCGCTGCTCGCGCAACGGCTGTATGCGCCGGTTGAAACCGGCCTGGGCGCACCGCTGGCCGACGACCCGTTTGGCTGGCTCGGCCACTGGCTGGCCGATTTGCCGCTGGCAGCTACCAAGCTCGAGTTGGAAGACAACTTCCTGATCGCGCGACACGGCGACATGACCCGCGTGCTGGTAACCGGCACCCTGTCGGCCTCCGCCTACGACGCACAAACCCAGGCCGCCGTGCGCACCGCTGTAGCACAAGCCGAGCAATCGTTGACGCACGCCTTTCCAGACGTGACGCTGGTGCGCGCCGGTGCGGTGTTCTACGCGACGGCCGCACGCAGCGCTTCGGAGCAAGAGCTGCACCGTATCGGCATCGTATCGACTGTCGGCATTGCGCTGCTGATGCTGTGGGTGTTCCGCTCGCCACGGTTTCTGCTGCTCGGCTTCCTGTCCACCGGCATCGGCATCGCCTGCGCGCTGGCAGCCACGCTGCTGGTGTTCGGCAAACTGCACCTGCTCACGCTCGTGTTCGGCGCCAGCCTGATCGGCGAGGCGGTGGATTACTCCATCCAGTATTTCGTGAGCTACCTCGGCGCCAGTGCGGGCCATGACTGGGGCCATGACACCCGCCACGACGCCCGACGCGATGCACTAAGCAGCGCACGCGCCGTACGACCGGCGCTGCTGGTGGCCCTCGCCACCAGCCTGCTCGGTTACGCGATCCTGGTCGGCGTACCGTTTCCGGCGCTGCGCCAGATTGCGTGCTTTGCCATTGCGGGGATTGGGGCGGCGTTCCTGTCGGTCGCCTCGCTCTTGCCAGCGCTGTTGGCAAATACGCCGCGCCAACCCTATCGCGCATCCCGCACATATGCGCGCGCCGTGCGTTGGTTGAGCGGATGGCAAGCCGCGCTGACCCACCGCTGGGCATGGCTGTGCCTGATGCTCATTGCAGCGGCAGCGGTGCCCGGCTGGCTGCGCTTGACCAGCGATGACGATATTCACCTGCTGATCCAACGCGACCCCGAACTCGCCCGGCAGGAAACCGCCGTGCGCGAGGCGATCGGCGTGGAGAACAGCACGCAGTTCTTCCTCGTGAAGGGCAACTCAGCCGAACAGGTGCTGCAACGCGCTGAAGCGCTCCAACACAAGCTGGACGCGCCGATTGCGGGAGCACCGCTCAAGGGCGTGCAGTCGATCGCGCAGTTCGTGCCATCGGCACAACAGCAGGCTGAAGACCGCGCCCGCCTCGCCCGGCGCGTGTTCGCCAGCCCGCAAGCACTGGGCGCCATGCTGACCGACGCCGGTTTCCGCCCGGATGTGACAACCCACTACATCGACGCCTTCAGCAGCACCGGCAACACGCCCCTTACGGTGGATGCGTGGCTGGCGACGCCGTGGTCGCAGCCCTATCGGCATCTCTGGCTGGGCCAAGTCGCAGGCGGCGATGCACAGCCTCCCGTGTTTTCCGCCATCGTCATTCCGACCGGTGCCACAGTGGCGCAGTTGCCTGCACTGGCTGCGATGGCGGACGCCGATGCGGGCATCCACTTCGTCGACAAACCATCGAGCGTTGCCCGCCTGTTCGCCACGTATCGCATCGACAGCGGCTGGTGGCTGGCCGGCGCGCTCACGCTGATCCTCGTGCTGTTCTGCGTGCGCTACGGGCCGGCGGCCGGCGTGCGGGTGACGCTGCCGGTGGTCTTCGCCGTCGGCATCACGTTTGCTGTGTATGGGTATGCGGGTATTCCGCTGAACCTGTTCCACTGGCTGGCCCTGATGCTGGTGCTGGGCGTGGGCGCCAACTACGCCGTGTTCCTGCACGAAGGCTGCACGCGCCACGGCGGTGACATCGGTAGCGGCATCGGTGGCGTATTGGTCGGCGTACTACTCTCGGCGGCCACCACACTGCTCTCGTTCGGGTTGCTCGGCACGAGCGCCATGCCGGTGCTGCGCAGCTTTGGCATGACGCTGGCGCTGGGCATCGTCATCGCGGTTGCATTGGCGCCGCTGGGCATGCCGCTCGCAAGACATCGATCCTCATGACTGCTTCTCCTGTCTATCTGCATGCGCTTGGTATGGTCAACGCCTTGGGCAACGACGTTGGCGCCATCCGCCGCAACCTGGAAGCCGGGCACTCGCCAGGCATGGTGGAAGCCGACCGGCCTGATGGCACGACGGCCATCGTCGGCCGTGCGCTGGCATCGCTCGAACTGGCGCCGCCCGCGCATCTGGCGGCCTATGACTGCCGCAACAACCGGCTGCTGCTGGCGGCAGTGGCGCAGATCGAACCGGCATTGGATGCCGCCCGTGCGCAGTACGGCCCGCATCGCATCGGCATCGTGCTTGGCACCAGTACGTCGGGCATCGATGCAGCGGAAGCCGCGCTGCGTCACGCCAAGACGCACGGCGCGTTGCCCGATGGATTCGACTACCGTCAGATGGAGATTGGCACGCTGGCGCCGTTCGCCGCAGCGGTGCTCGGCACAACCGGCCCGGCCTATACGGTATCGACCGCGTGCACGTCGAGCGCCAAGGCCTTTGCTTCGGCGCGCCGGCTGCTGCAACTGCATGTGTGCGATGCGGTGATCGTGGGCGGCGTGGACTCGCTGTGCGAACTGACGCTGCAGGGTTTTGCATCGCTGGAATCCACCAGTGCTGCGCGCACCAACCCCATGAGCCGCAACCGTACCGGCATCAATATCGGCGAAGGCGCCGCTGTCTTCCTGATGTCGCGTGAGCCTGGCCTCGTGCGTCTGGCGGGTGCCGGCGAATCGAGCGACGCGCATCACATCTCCGCGCCCGACCCGACTGGCGCGGGCGCTGAACGCGCACTGCGCATCGCCCTGGCCGACGCTGGCATTGACGCCAGCGCCATCGGCTATGTAAACCTGCACGCCACCGCCACGCGCAAGAACGACGAGATGGAAGCACACCTCATGGCGCGCGTCTTTCCGCACGGCGTGCCTAGCAGCGGCACCAAGCCGCTGACGGGACACACGCTGGGCGCGGCCGGCGCCACTGAATTGGGCTTCGCGTGGCTGGCCCTCGCGCACGAAGGGAGCACCCTGCCGCGTCACGTATGGGACGGCGAAGCCGACCCTGCGCTGCCCGCACTAGACTTGATCGACGGCACCCACCAGCTGGCCGCCGGCCAGTACGTGATGAGCAACTCGTTTGCGTTTGGCGGCAGCAACGCCAGCTTGATCCTGGGCCGAGGGTGAGCATGACCGATACCGCACCGAGCGCCGCTTTCCCGATCTCCCCCATCGAAGCCATCCTGCCCCATCGCGGCACCATGTTGCTGCTGGCGCGGGTGGAAACATGGGATGAGGAGTCACTCACGGCCGAGGCCCGCGTCGACGCCACCGCGTGGTACGCCGATGCCAATGGCAACATGCCGGCGTGGATCGGCATCGAGCTGATGGCGCAGGCAATTGCCGCGCATGTCGGCCTGCTGGCGATGCGCGCCGGCCAGCCGGCACGGCCCGGCGTACTGTTGGGCTCGCGCAAATACGAGGCGCACGTGCCTGCCTTTGTGCAAGGGCAACCGCTGCGGGTGCAAGCACGCGAGCTGCTGCGCAGCACCGAAGGCCACGGCGCATATGAGTGCACAATCAGCACGGGTGGCCAAGGCTTAGCCAACGCCGTCATCAAGGTGTACCAGCCGACCGATTTTCAAGCATTCATCGAAGGGAGTCTCACAACATGAGCCGCCGTGTTCTTGTGACGGGCGCGAGCCGCGGCATCGGCCGCGCAATCGCCTACCAACTGGCGTCCGATGGGTTTGACGTCTCCGTACATTGCCGCAGTGGCCGCAACGAGGCCGAGGCTGTCGTGGCTGGCATCCAAGCGCAAGGTGCGAATACGGGTAAGGCCCGCGTGCTGCAATTCGACGTGCGCGACCGCAACACCTGCCGCACACAACTCGAAGCCGACGTCGAAGCGCACGGCGCCTACTACGGCATCGTCCTGTGCGCGGGTGTCACGCGCGATGCTGCCTTCCCCGCGTTGACGGACGAAGACTGGGACGTCGTACTCGAAACTGGCCTGGACGGCTTCTACAACGTCGTGCACCCGCTCACCATGCCGATGGTGCGTGCGCGCAAGGGTGGGCGCATCGTCACCATCGCATCCGTCTCGGGCGTGATGGGCAACCGGGGGCAGGTCAACTACAGCGCAGCCAAGGCCGGTTTGATTGGCGCAACGAAAGCGCTGGCGGTGGAGCTGGCATCACGCCGCATCACCGTGAACTGCGTAGCGCCGGGGTTGATCGAGACCGAGATGCTCTCCCACGTCGAACACCTGGACCAGGCCCTGCAAACCGTGCCGATGAACCGTGTTGGTCAGCCGGCCGAAGTGGCTGCGGTGGTCGGCTTCCTGATGTCGGACGCCGCATCGTACGTCACGCGGCAGGTGATCGGCGTCAACGGCGGGATGATCTGATGCAGCCCACAAAACGCGTCGTCGTCACGGGCATGGGCGGCATCACCGCCCTGGGCACCGAGTGGAGCGAGATCCAGTCAGCGATCGAGCAGGGCCGCAATGCGGTGCGCCGCATGCCGGAGTGGGATTACTTCGACACCCTGCATGCGCGCTTGGCGTGTCCGCTGCCGTCCTTCACCACGCCGTCTGAGTACCCGCGCAAGAAGACGCGATCGATGGGGCCGGTATCGCTGTATGCCGTGCGCGCGAGCGAGATGGCACTGGCCGATGCGGGCCTTGCTGGCGACACCTCCATCGCCGACGGCCGCATGGGCGTGGCGTATGGTTCGTCGTCGGGCTCGGTCCAACCCATCCGCGCATTCGGCAGCATGCTCGATACGGGTTCGATGCAGGGCGTCACATCCAACAGCTACGTGCAGATGATGCCGCACACCACAGCCGTCAACGTGGCGCTGTTCTGGGATTTGAAGGGCCGCATCATCCCCACGTCGTGCGCGTGTGCATCGGGCAGCCAGGCGATCGGCTATGCGTACGAGGCCATCGCCACCGGCAAGCAGACGATGATGCTGGCCGGCGGTGCGGAAGAGCTCTCCGCGCCGGCTGTGGCCGTGTTCGACACGCTCTACGCCACCAGCACGCGCAATGACGCGCCCCACCTGACGCCACGCCCGTTCGACAAAGCGCGCGACGGCCTCGTGGTGGGCGAAGGCGCCGCCACGCTGGTGCTGGAAGACTACGACCACGCCCGCGCGCGCGGCGCACGCATCCATGCGGAGATCGTTGGCTTCGGCTGCAACTCCGATGGCGCCCACATGACGCAGCCGACCGCCGTCACCATGAGCCAGGCGATGCGTCTTGCCTTGCAGGACGCACGCCTCTTGCAAGACGCCATCGGCTACGTCAACGCGCACGGCACCTCCACCGACCTAGGCGACGTGGCCGAAAGCCAGGCCACTGCCGAGGTGTTCCGCCCCACCATGCCAATCAGTTCGCTCAAGAGTTACATCGGCCATACGCTGGGCGCGTGCGGCGCCATCGAAGCGTGGTGGACCATCGAGATGATGAAGTGCAACTGGTTCGCGCCCACGCTCAACCTCGAGAACGTCGACCCCGCCTGTGCGCCGCTCGACTACATCGCCGGCAGCGCACGTGAGTTGCATGTCGACCACGTGATGAGCAACAACTTTGCGTTCGGCGGCATCAACACGTCGCTGATCTTCAAGCGCGTCGACTGATGCACGCGGGTACTACGCGCACTTCCCGGGCGCCCGAACGCGTGGTCGTCACGGGGCTGGGCATTGTGAGCTGCCTGGGCAATACGCTGGATGCGGTGTCGGCTGCGCTGCGCGACGGGCGCTCGGGGCTTGTGCACATGCCGGCCTGGCAGGCGCTGGGGCTGTCGTGTCAGGTGGCGGGTGTGGCCTCCTTGCAGGACGAACCGCCGTTTGCGCGCAAGTTCGAGCGCTTCATGGGCGAGACCGCGCGCATGGCGTGCCACGCCGCCCGCAAGGCGGTTGAGGATGCCGGGCTCGACATGGCCGCGCTGCAATCGCCGCGCGCTGGCCTGGTCGCAGGTTCGGGCAGCGGCGCATTGGCCGCATACGACACTGCGCTGGACGCCGTACGCGCGCGTGGCGTCGAACGCGCCTCGCCCTACATCGTGCCGCAGGTGATGAGCAGCACGGTGTCCGCCAACCTCGCACAGATGTTCAGGCTGGGCGGCATCAGCTATTCGCCGTCATCCGCGTGCACCACGTCAGCCTTGGCCATCGGGCAGGCTGCGCATTGGATTCGTTCCGGTCAGCAGGACATCATGCTCGCCGGTGGCGCGGAAGAACTGCACGACAGCTACGCGCTGTTCTTCGATGCCATGGGCGCGCTCTCGCGAGCACCGGGTGACGTGCCCGCACGCGCATCGCGCCCATATGACATGGCGCGCGATGGCTTCGTGCTGGGTTCGGGCGCGGGCATGCTGGTATTGGAATCGCTCACGCATGCGCGGGCGCGCGGTGCACGGATCTATGCCGAGCTGACGGGCTTCGGGCAGAGCACCGATGTGGGTTCCATGGTGTCGCCCCGCGCGCCCGGCATTGCGCGCGCCATCCAGGGCGCAGTGGACGAGGCAGGTGCGCCACCCGATTACATCAACACCCATGGCCCCTCCACGCCATCGGGCGACGTGGAAGAAGTGCTGGCCCTGCAGGCGGTGTTCGGCGCCGAGGTACCGGCGTTCTCTTCCACCAAGGGGCTCACCGGCCATCCACCGGGCGCGGCAGGCGCGCACGAAGCCATCTATACCTTGCTGATGATGCGCGATGGCTTTGTCGCGGGCTCGGTCGGCATTGAAACGCCCGATCCGGCTGTGGCAGGCCTGCCGCTGGTACGGGAGACCCGCCCAGCGCGTATCGGCCGGGCGCTGTCCATTTCCTTCGGCTTCGGCGGCAGTTGCGCCGGGCTCATGTTTGACGCCAGAGATGGCGAATTCTCAACGCAACAACAAGAACAGGAGTGCTCTCGATGAAGACCAAACTGCTACTCGCTGCCAGCGCACTGGCCATGCTCGCCCAAGCGGCCCATGCAGGCACCGAGGTGATGACGTTCCCGATCCAGCCGGTGCTGCAATCGCAGCAGTTCGCGCCCGGGGTCGCCTTGTACTTTGGTGACCAGCCGCATCCGGCCGTTGCGGCCAAGCTGGGCGAAGTCACCAAGTCGTCGCACCCGCCGCGCAAGACCGCCACCGAGGTCGAGATCTGCAACGCCACGCTGGCCGATGCCCTGCGCCAGCTTTCCAATGCTGCGCACGACCGCGGAGCCAACGCCGTCGTCAACATCAAGACCTGGTTCCACTCGACCGTGAGCAACGACGCGAACAACTACACCTGCGGCGTCAGCGGCGTGTCGGCCGCGCTGCGCGTGAGCGGTGAGCTGGTCACGGTCGAGTCTGCCAAGTAGTCAGCGAAGTTGCTGTCAGTTGTAGTCCTCCCTCAACCGCAATACAACAATAAGGAGTCTGGAATGAAACGTCACCTGATGCTGACCGCCCTGTGCGTCGCCATGATGAGCACCGCAGCCTTCGCCCGCAACGATGTCGAGAGCTACTCGATCGAGGCCGCGCTCAAGAGCCCCGGCTCGGAGAAGGTCGGTAGCGACATCGCACTTAGCTTTGCCGACCAGAAGCACCCTGCGGTGGTGAAGTCGATGGGCGAAATCGCCACCAACAAGAAGACCAACGGCGTCGGCCGCAGCGATGAAGCCGCTTGCCAGTACGTCTTCCTGTCGGCCGTGCTGGCCTTGCAGGAGCGTGCCCGCGAGATGGGCGGCAACGCGGTCATCAACATCAAGAGCAACTACAAGAACAACCTGACCGCCAGCGCAACGGATTTCACGTGCGGCTCGGGCGCGTTGATGTCTGGCGTGGCCTTGAAGGGCGAGGTTGTGACGCTGAAGAAGTAACGCGCCAGCAGGTAGCGGGTGCTGCCGGCCGGAACGTTCGGCCGGCAGACTTGGCACAAGCGATCAGGCAGCGGGCTTGGTAGCGGCGACGTTGACGAGGGTCTCGCGCCGTTTGCCCGGCTTGGGGTGATGCAGGCCCAGGCGTTCGAACAGACCGAAGTCCGTTGCGCGGCTCCACCAGAGATATGGCAGCGAGACATTGCGTTGCGCAAACTCGAAGCCACCCTCGCGCAGCATCTGCAGATAGCCATCCGCGCTTTTCTGCACATGCATGGGGTGGCGGAACAGCAAGCGGATCACCCACGACTTGATATACGCGTCGGTCGATTCCGCAAACAGCAGGATGCCACCCGGTTTCAGGATGCGGCGGAATTCCGCCAGCGCGCGCTCCTGCTCGACAAGGTGATGAAACGTCTGATGGCAGAACACGATGTCTGCACAAGCGTCTGGCAGCGGCAGCGCCGCGCAATCCCCCTGCATGACCTCGACCGGCGTGCCGATGGCGCTCCCGGCCTTGCGCGCCGCATCCAGCGAAGGCGCATGGCAATCCACGCCCACGATACGTTGCGGAGCAAACGCTTGCTCCAGCAGCCGGAACGAAATGCCTTGCCCGCAACCCACGTCCACCAGCACGGGGGCGTTGGGCAGCGGCGTGGTCATCAGGTGCTTGAGATCGTTGATGGCCACGCGCAGCACATGGTGCTCCCACGTATACGTGCGCAGGAACCAGATGCCGAATGCGGTTTCGGGCACGAAGGAACCGACGTGCGCGGGCGTTGAGGTGGTTTGCATGGGGAGCGGTGGTGATCTGAAATCAGCAGTGCAGGCATGAAAGGCCCGCACATTATTCAGGAGCGGGGACTATAACGCACCCCCGCACGTGGTCGGCGCATTCGATACCGATACCTATACTGAATCGACGGCACAAGGAGACACGACAATGGAACTGCTCGTGGAACCCGTGGAAGTGTGGGCGGCAGGCATTCCGGACCAGCCAGGCGGGCTGGCCACGGTGTTGACGACCTTGCGCGATGCCGGAGCGGATCTGCAGTTGATCATCGCCCGGCGCAGCCCCGAGAGGCCCGGCGAAGGCGTTGTCTTCGTAACGCCGCTGCAAGGCGATCATGAAATGCGCGCCGCGGCGGTGGCCGGCTTCAACATCACGCAACGGCAGCACTGCGTGCGCGTGACGGGCCGCAATCAACCCGGTATCGCGGCCGCCTTGGCCGAGGACCTTGCCGAGGCCGGGATCAACCTGCGGGGGTTCTCCGCGTCGGTGATCGGTACACAGTTCATCGCCTACGTAGCGGTCGACTCGGAGGCCGAGGCGGAGAAGGCGGCATCGGTGCTCAAGGCCGTTTGAACCCGTGTTGCGGCCGGTTCTAGCGTCTAGCGTCGAGTGTCTAGAGCGCCGCGAAACGCGAGACCCAACGCACTGCTCCAATCGCGGCCAGCAGCCAGATCCCAGCGATGACCAGCGCTGCTGCCCGGCTGACAGGCTGGTGCTCAACGAGCTTGGCGGCCGCGCGATGTTGCTCCATCACCTCAACAGGAATCAGCCGGATAGCGAGCAACAGGCCCAGCGGGACCAGCACCACGTCGTCCAGATAGCCGAGCACCGGGATGAAATCCGGAATGAGATCGATGGGAGACAGCGCGTAGGCGGCGACCACGGCGGCAAGCGCCTTCGCATACCAGGGCGTGCGTGGGTCGCGCGCGGCCAGCCAGACGGCATGAACATCCGCCGTGACCCGACGCGCCCATTGCCGTGCGCGCTCCGTCAGCCGGGCAAACACATCGCGGCGCCAGACGCGCAGCCGCACATCGTCAAGCACCGGGATGGCCGCTAGCGTGAGCAGCAGCATCGCCAGCGGAAGCGTGACGCTGAACCCCACATACTTAAACCCCACCGCGCCCACCACGCCGCCCAGAAAGAAGAGGCCGATCAGCGTGGTCAGCACGCGCAGCTTGTGGCGGTTGGCCAGGACCAGCGGCTTGGTGGTATCGGCCTTCTCCAGGTTCCAGTAGAACAGCTTGCCGAGTTCGATACCGATGTCGGTCACCATGCCGGTCACGTGCGTGGTGCGGATCTCCGACTTGGAAACCTTTGTCACCATCGCGTTCTGCAAGCCCATGATGAAGCACAGCACCATCACGGTTGCCGGCACGAACAGCCATTCGTGGTGCTCCAGATTGCCGCCCAGCAAGCCGAAGCAGACCAGCAACCCGGCCTCCACCATCAGCGGCAGCGCGTACTCACTCTGCAGGTGTTCGCGCCGGCCCCAATTGATCAAGACGGAAGAGCACGCCGCTCCCGCCAGGAAGGACAGCAACGCACCCAGGCCGCCAAGCAAAAGCCCGACATCGCCCAGCGCCAGGTCGTCTGCCATTGCGGACACGATCCCCGACATATGCGACGTGTACTGCTTCACGGCGAGAAACCCACCCGCATTGGTTGCCCCGGCGACGAAGGCGAGGTAGCAGGCGAGTTGCCGGTTGCTCTCGGGACTGCGTTCCTTCCCCGTTAACTGGCGCAGGTATGAAATGGGCATGGTTGCGTGCGTTCCGGCCGGGGCGATGCGTCGTGTGCGTCAGTTGGCCTGTTCTGACCAGGATCGGCGATTGGGCGCCGGCCGTTTGCGCTGCCTCAGGTGCCGCACCGCTGAACCCAAGTCCAGCGCGTGCATAGCTTCCAGGCTGTTTGCACGCGCGAGCAAGGTGTCTTGCGGCGGGAGCTTGCCCTTCCAGGCCAACAGCGTGTAGTTGCCACCATCCTCGGACAGCCAGATGGAAAACGATTCGCCAAACGCGGTGCGCACTTCGTCCAGGTAGAAGCCGATATCGGGATCACTTTCCAGGAAGTTGGCCACCAGCACGCCGTTGTCGGCCAGGCGTGCGCGGCAGTCCGCGTAAAACTCCGCCGTGCCGAGCTGCGCCGGCATGCCGCACGCCAGAAAGCCGTCCACCAGAATGACATCCGGCCGCGCATCCTGGCTTTTGACGTATTCCACGCCATCTGCGCAGACCACCTCGAAGCGATCGTCGTCGGGCGGAATCTGAAACGCATCGCGCAAGGCGATCACGGCGGGGTCGATCTCGATGGCCACCACCTTGGTGTCCGGGAGATGGTGATAGCAATACTTGGCCAGCGAACCGCCACCCAGGCCGATCATGGAGATCCGCACCGGTGCCGGCTGCAGCAGCAGGAAGCTCATCATCGTCCGCGTATAGCCCAGCACAAGCTTGTGAGGCGCGCGCCGCAACATCAGGCTCTGTATCGCCTGCTCGTCGAATTGCAGCGACACCAGTTGCTCCGTTTCCAGAACGAGCGGCATCCCGTCGCCGGAGGCCTCAGCAGTGAACTGCAGATCGGCACCCAGGGAGGCATCGTAGAAATCGGTCTCCATCGGCGGGCCTCAATCAACCAAGCAGCGCTGCGAGCGTCTTCGCAGCCGCAGCTTCGTCCGGGCCCACCGCCTTGATCTTGATCTCGGTGCCGGCGCGGATGGGAAGCGCCATCACCTCCATGACGTTCTTGGCGTTCGCCTGGCGCGCGTTGCAGACCAGCAGGATGTCGCTTTCGAACTGGCTGGCGGCCAACGCCAGCCGCGCTGAGCCGCTGCCTTGCAGGCCAACGCGGCTGGTGATTTCAATCGTCGCTTCTACCACCACATCCCCAAGAACAGTGAGACACGCACGTCGTGACTCAGTTGTATATAATGATAATGCCATTATCATACAATACGATGCCAAAGCGTATGGAATCCAAGACCGCCCGCCTCACCGTGCTGATCGATCCGGTGAAGAAAAAAGCCTTCGAGGAATTGTGCGCAGAGCAAGACCAAACGCCGTCGCAGGTCGTGCGCCAGTTGATTCGTGACTACCTGGAGCAGCACGGCGCCGACTATGCGACCCGCTCAAAGGTTGGTGCGGGTGCGCGCGCCCCAAAACGCGTTTCGTAAGCCCGCAGCCATCACGGCTGCCGGTCGAACCACGCTGTCTGGCTGATCTTGAGCACCGCCTTGGCGTGCTCCGAGAGCGCCGCCTGGTGCTCGCGCGCGGTGGCCTCGCTGGAGCCGATCAGCACGTCGCATCGCGCGATGGCGGCAGAAAAGCTGTCCTGATAGTTGTCGTGCCCGACGGCAGCCAGGATGCCCGCCTTCTCCAGCTTGCCCCGGACCCGATCATTCGCCTCACTGACGAGCACCGTGATGCCACGCTTCTCCAGCTTGGCAATCACTTCCTCCAGGGTCAGCAACCCCGTCATGTCGATGAACGGCACGCGCTTCAGGCGCAGGATCAACACCCGAGGGTCCGCGTGCGTCTGGCTCAGAGCGCGCTCGAAGTTTTCAACTGCCCCGAAAAAGAACGGCCCGTCGATCGCGTAGACCAGCACGCTGGGTGGCAGCCGCATCTCGCCCAGCTCCGAGCCGAGCTGCTGCACGGACTGCTGAGACACTTCAACCGACGAAGCCATCCGCCGCAAGAACTGCAGCGTCGCCAGGATGACGCCGATATTGACCGCCACCACCAGATCAGCAAACACCGTCAGGAAGAACGTCATCAACAGAATTGCGACGTCTGCGCGCGGCGCCCGCTGCACCATCCGGACAAAGTGCCGGACCTCGCTCATGTTGTACGCCACCACGAACAGGATCGCCGACAGCGCTGCCAGCGGCACCTTCGAGGCCAGCGGCGCCAGCAGAAGGAGGATCAGAACCAGCGTCAACGCGTGCACGATGCCCGCCAGCGGGCTGTTCCCTCCGTTGCGGATGTTCGTTGCCGTGCGGGCAATCGCGCCGGTCGCCGCAAAGCCGCCAAAGAGGGGCGCAGCAACATTGGCGAGACCTTGACCGATCAGTTCCTGGTTTGCGTCGTGCCGGGTGCCGGCCATGCCATCGGCCACCACTGCGGACAGCAGTGACTCAATCGCGCCCAGCATGGCAATCGTGAACGCCGGGCCGATCAGCTCGACGATGCGGGTCAGCGTCACATTTGGCAGCGTGAAGCTGGGCAAGCCTTGCGGGATACCACCAAAGGTGCTGCCGATGGTGGCGACCCCATCGAAGTGGAACATGGCCTGTGCAGCCGTTGCGACCACCATCGCCACCAGCGGGCCGGGCACGCGCTTCAGGCGCGCCACGCGTGGGGTGAGGATGACCAGCATCAGGCTGGCGATGGCCAATGCCGTGGTTGCAAAATGCAGATGTGGCAGGCTCTGAAGCGTGTGCCAGAGTTTCTCGTGGAAATGCGCCCCGGCCGGTTTGGGCAATCCCAAAAAATCCGGCCATTGCCCGACCCAGATAATGACGCCGATCCCCGTTGTAAAACCGACGATCACTGGAGCGGGAATAAACTTGATGACGGTGCCCAGCCTGGCGGCACCCATGCCCACCAGAATGATGCCTGCCATCAATGTGGCGATCTGAAGGCCATCGATACCGTGCGCAGCCGTGACACCCGACAGAATGACGATGAATGCGCCGGTCGGCCCCGCAATCTGCATCCGGCTGCCACCGAAGGTGGACACCAGCAGCCCGGCAACGATGGCGGTATAGAGCCCCTGCTCCGGTTTGGCGCCAGACGCGATGGCGAAAGCCATGGCCAGCGGCAAGGCCACAACGCCGACAACCAGGCCGGAAATCACATTGGGCAGCCAGTTCTGGCGCCGCAGCAATCCAGCGCGATACGCTTCTTGCAGTGCGATCATGAGGTGTGCCTGCCACGCCGTTCGACCCAATCACGGCAGTCTTGTGTCCGGGTCGCACATCCATCAGTTGATGGTTCCAATGTATCAGCGGGCAAGACAGATCAACATCGAAATATCGATTCCGTCACGTCGCTTTGATGTGGATGCACCTGTTTTCATGCAGATAAGCAACAGCCGCGCGATCTGAAATTGGCAGGTTCGCTTCAGTATCGGTTTTTAAAGCGTGTACGATCGCGCGTTATCTCGGCCAAGCCGCGCAACAAACACCCTATTCGCAACCGATATGCACGCCAATCTTTCTGACATTGCACAACACGAACACGTCGACGTCGCCATCATCGGCGCGGGCCCTTCGGGCGCCGTGGCGGCGGCCATGCTGCGGCGCGCGGGGCGCAATGTTCTGGTGCTCGAACGCCAGCACTTTCCGCGCTTCTCGATTGGCGAGAGCCTGCTGCCCCAAAGCATGGCCTACCTTGAACAGGCCGGCATGCTGCAGGCGGTGGTGGAAGCGGGTTTCCAATACAAAAACGGCGCGTATTTCGTGCACGGTGACAAAAACGCCGCCTTCGATTTTCGCGACAAGCATTCCGCTGGCTGGGGCACGACATATCAGGTCGAGCGCGCGGCATTCGACAATGTGCTGATTCAATGTGCCGCCCAGCAAGGCGCTGAAGTGCGCTTCGGTCACACGGTGCGCGCCATGCAGCCGGGCGATGCCCCCGTGCTGGAAGTTGAGGACGAGACCGGCAACGCCTACGTCGTCCACGCCCGCTTTGTACTGGATGCCAGCGGCTTCGGCCGCGTGCTGCCGCGCCTGCTGAATATCGAAGCGCCGACCGGTATGCCCACACGGGCCGCGCTGTTCTCGCACGTGCGCGACGCCCTGCCCGCCGGCAGCACCGATCGCGACAAGATCTGCATTGCCGTGCACCCCGAACGGCGCGATGTCTGGTTCTGGATGATCCCGCTGGCCGGCGGCCGCTCATCGGTGGGCTGCGTGGCGGAAGCCAGCTTCCTCGACGTACCGGAGGCCGAACGGGAAGCCACGTTGCGCCGCCTCATCCAATCCGAGCCGAACCTCGCCGCCCTGATCGGCAATGCGCCCTTCCTGATGCCCGTGCGGCAGATTGGCGGCTACTCGGCCAACGTCGAACGCCTGTATGGCCCTGGCTATGCGCTCCTCGGCAACGCGGGCGAGTTTCTTGATCCGGTGTTCTCGTCGGGCGTGACGATCGCCCTGCGCTCTGCCGAACTCGCCACGCGCACCCTCCTGCGCCAGCTCGACGGCGAAACGGTCGATTGGCTAGCCGACTACGACCGACCGCTGCGCAAGGGCGTTGACACCTTCCGCGCCTTTGTCGAGCGCTGGTACACGGGCGAGCTGCAAGACATCATCTTCCACCCGCGCCACTCGCCTGGCATCCGCCGCATGATCAGCGCCATCTTGGCCGGCTATGCGTGGGATGAAACCAATCCGTTCGTGGCCGACCCGGTGCGGCGCCTCAATACGCTGCATGAAATCTGCAAGCTCGAAGCAGCCTGAACCGCAAGCCGTGCCATGGCTGATCCTGCTCGGCTGCGCCGTCACCATCGGCCTCGTGCTGCACTAGGCCACTAGGCCGGCGCAGGTGCTTGATCAGGGGTTGAAGTACTGGAACAGCGACATCCCCTGCATGGCCGTGAACGTCTTCTGTGCGGCCTGCAGCGACACCTGCTGCTGAGAGAACTGCGAAATGGCGGTGGTGTAGTCCACCGACTGCAGCTTCGAGATCTGCTCTTTCAACTGCTCGCCGTAGTTCGAGCCGCTGCTGTTGAGCGTGGTGATCTGCGCCTGCTGCGTGCCCACCGTCACCTGTGCTTGCAGGGCGACCTGATAGGCGTTGTCCATATTGCCCTGCGCCGTCTGCACAGCTTTTTGCAGGTTAGCAACGTCGGTGGCCTGGGTGGCCGCATTGATCGGGGTCGACAGCGCCGTGATCAGGTTCTCGTACGTCTTGAAGATGCTCTGATTGGTGTTGGGGTTGGCCGGGTCCGTATTGGCGATGCGTACGAACACCGAATCGCCCGACACTGAATTCGGCATCGAGATGTTCTGCGAGACCTGCACCGTGGGCGGCTGGCCGCTGCCGACGTATTGCACCGAGCCGCCCGAGTTGACGAACGGGTCGGTCGTGCCGTTGGCGCCGCCGAACAGCGCCACGCCGGCGGCATCGCGCTGGTTGGCCGTCGAAAGCAACTGCTGATACTGCTGCTTGACCTGCGCCAGCACGCCGATGCGCTGCGAATCCGTCATCAGCGAAGTATTGGCGCCCACCAGCGACTGCTTGCCCTGCTGCAGCGTGGTCACCAGGTTGGTCAGCGCCGAAGACACGGTGGTCAGGCGCGCGTCGGTGGCGTCACGATTGGTCTGGTATTGGTCGTTGGCGCCCTGCGTCTGCTGCAGTTGCGCCATCTGGCCATAGGCGCTCGGGTTGTCGCCCGCGCTGTTGAGCGCGATGCCGGTCGAAATCTGCTGCTGCAAGGTGAGCAGGCTCGACTGCGTGTTCTGCATCGAAGCGGAAGACGCTGCAAAGAATTGGGCGGTACTGACTCGCATGATCGGTCCGGACGAGGGGCTTTAGGACGTTATCGGCAGGTCGAACGGTTTCTTCAGCCGTTCGATCAGCCGCCGGCAATCGACAGCAAGGTGCCGAACAGCGTGTTGGCCGTCTGCATCACTTTGGCCGAGGCCTGGTAGGCCTGCTGGTACTTCATCAGGTTCATCGCTTCGTCATCCAGGCTCACGCCCGAGACCGACTGCTGCTGCTGCGTCGAACTGGCCAGCAGCGCCTTCTGCGAAGTCAGGTTGGTGCTGGCCCGGTTGGCCTGCACGCCCACCTGGGTGACAAGGTTGTTCCACGCCGAGCCGATCGAGGTGGTGCCGCCGTCCAGCAGGTTGCTGTTGCGCAGCTTGGCCAGCGCGCTGGCGTTGCCGTTGTCGGTGCTATTGGCCGTGTTGGCCGAAATGGCGAACGTATCGCCATTGCCTGGCGTGCCCGAGAGTGTCATCTGCACGCCGTTGAACGCGTAGGTTGCACCCTGCGTGTACGGCGCGGTGCCGCCGGTGTAGGTGGTGGACGTGCCACCCACCGTGACCGTCA
>Ga0070659_100000134_pt1 | contig 56651 bp, 53 predicted proteins | sample KBSC23metaG_FD_64666 | JGI IMG/M metagenome (GOLD analysis project Ga0070659, IMG submission 64666) | Corn rhizosphere microbial communities from Kellogg Biological Station, Michigan, USA - KBS C2-3 metaG | ecosystem: Host-associated > Plants > Roots > Rhizosphere > Soil ... | reverse complement strand
TTTGTACTTAAAGCCTGGATATATTTGGCATTGTTCGCCACGTTCCACTGCCTGGCCTCGCCATTAAAGGAGTGGGCTGATGGGCCTATGCCCAGGTATTTAACGCCCCTCCAATAATTGGAGTTATGGCGCGAATAGTTCCCCGGTGTGCAAAAGTTTGATATTTCGTATTGCTCGTAGCCATGCTGTTCCATCGCGTTTATCATCACCAAAAACTGTTCGGCGCTTTGCGCCTCATCCATCGGCGCGTAAACCTTCTTTTTAATGAATGATGCCAGCGCGGTTTGCGGCTCCACCGTCATGCTATACGCCGAAATGTGCGGGATGCGCAATTCAAATATCTGCTCCAGGTTATGCTTCCATTTGTTATCGGTAAGCAGCGGGTAGCCGTATATCAGGTCGGCAGTAATGTTTTCAAAGCCATTATCCTGCACCCGTTTAACCGATGCTTCGGCCTCGCGGCTGCGGTGCGCGCGGTTCATCCAAAACAGGTCCTCATCAAAAAAAGACTGAATGCCGATACTGAAGCGGTTAACCGGGGTTTGCCTCAGGGCCGATACCTTTTCATTATCTAGGTCGTCAGGGTTAGCTTCCAGCGTAATTTCGGCGTTTGATGCCACGGTATGATAACGGGTTATGCTATCCAGCAATAAATTAATCTCATTGGCTTTTAACAGGGAAGGTGTGCCGCCGCCAAAATAAATGGTCTCAATGGTTTCGCCGGCCAGGTAATCTTTTTGCAGACGTATCTCGTTTTGCAGGGCGGTAATCAGTTCATCTTTATGCTTCAGCGAAGTGATAAAATGGAAATCGCAGTAATAACACGCTTGTTTGCAAAAAGGGATATGGATATATATGCCGGCCATGGGGATTAATAAAATGCTAAGTTAAACTACGCTTATTAAAGGCGGTCTTTATTTTCACTTAATTAATTTATAATCCTGAGTAGCTGTGTTGTCGTCGGTAATCCATTGACAAACATATCCGTATTCGTCCCAGGAAACCACTCTGACTAATATCTGCGATTTTGAAGACTTATCATTGTTTTTAAATGCTTTTTCATCGATTAGACCGAAAGTGTCTGGCGAAACCCACGCCAGGAATCGCCTTAAATCTATATTTCCTTTGTTGTCAGTATAGTCCATTGAAATTTGATTCCTTGTAAATGTTGTCGGGTCCCCATTGGTAGAGGTAAACCGTCCAATCTTAATATATTCCGGCACAAACACTTTGTCCGAATAGGGACAATTAAACCATATGTTAGAAATATCCTCATTTAAATGAACACCGAGCAGGTTCAATATTTGTATATCATCAGAATTAGCAAACGCGTTTCCAACTTTGGAGTCGAATAGAACGCCATCTTTGAAAATGTAATCCATCATAATTGATCTGTTGCCACTGGGGTACATCACCATTATTAACCTATAATTTTTTTTGTCAAAAAAGTTTTTGGTCGTATAACCATTGGGTGCCATTGCAGTCACCACAAAGCAGTCAGCGTTTTCAAATTTGTGGTCAGGAAGTCGGGATAACTGGTATTTAAGCTTTTTGTAACCGTATTGAATTTGACTGTATGTTTTAAGTTTTACTTCTTCTTTCGACCGTATGTCGGTTATATGAATTATCGAGTTTCCTTCAATCCTGCTAATTTTCTCTCCGTTGAAAAAAGTGGTTTGTGGTGAATTGGTTTTTGATAAAATACATTGAACATATTTTTCTCCGGTTTTAAATTTATCATTTACTATCGCTCTTGACTGATCTGGTTGGGTAACCAGGTAAGTACTTTGAACCGAATTTATTTTTGAGATCCGGGCTTCACCACCACAAAAAACCAATGAAGAATCTATAATTTGACTTGCTGTAAGATTGTCTTGTTTCTGGGCAAACAAAAGTGTTGGGAGAAAATAAATTAACGTTATGATATGTCGTCCTGTCATTTGCATCATTTATAGAGTGCATAACTCTCAAATGTACGCAATAAACCAGTCCTCGAAAAGGACGCAAAAGATATTTCAATGTATTTAACTTACTGGTTTACCCATTGCAGCTATACATTTTACAGAATATTCAAGTCTAATGGACGTTATTTTACATGTGGCGCGTTAGTTCAACAGGTTGCTGCAGGGCTTTTTTCAAGCCGTAGTGTAGCGCCTACCATCCCGAATATCTCGTTCTTTATTTTTTTGAAAGCCTTGTAGAGGTCCTTCATCTCATCAGCAAGCCTTGAGTCTTCCAGCGCCAAAAACGCGTCGCTTTTGTTTGCTATATTGCTTATTCTCTGCTCAATATTCTCCTGGTGGCGTACAATGTTCTGGTAAATGTGCTTTCTCACAAAGCCTAACGATAACAGCTGCATTTTTACCAGTTGCACCCTGTTCACATAAATGTCTTTTATTTGGGCTTCGAAAAACCGCTCAAGCATTTCCCTCATAAATTTGATCTCGTCCTCCACAAAAAGGATGTCAGATATCCAGTTCTTGTTCAGGCTATATAAGTTGGCTACCAATTCGTTAGGTTCAATTAATGTGGTGGTGTGGAGTTGTGTTTCCATGATGCGTTGGGGTTATTGTACCGTACAAACATAGCCTCGCTATTAAGCTAAAACTGTGCGGGTTATCATAACCGACCATGATTCTGATCACCAATTTTAAAGGGGGTAGCCTGATTGCGAATGTTGTGCTAATGCCCTCTTTACTATTAATTTCGATTTTTCCGCCGGATATATATTCCGGCCATGAGGGATCAATAAAGTGCAAAGCTAAACTAAGGTTAGTTTAAAGTCGCATTCACCACTTGAATATATGGGAGAGTTTCGAAAAATAATTTATTCCGGTTTTTTCTAAAAAGACTATATTTGTGCATATTAAATTATCTGACTATAAAGATAATTTTACGTCTTCCGTGACGATGTTTTAGCAAAATCTTTTTTTGCAGGCAAAAACGGCTATCATAATCTAAAAGATCATGCTATGCCATTATTTGCCTTTATTATTTTAAAACAAAAAATTCCTCCATAATACTGCTGCCTAATGGGAAAGCCAAACCGCTTCATTCTTAGCGGTCAATTCGATTATACACAAAAAACCAGCAAAAAAAAATGACGATAATAATTATTGGTGCAGGTATTGGAGGATTATGCCTTGCACAAATGTTGAAAAAGAATGGTGTAAATGTTCAGGTTTTTGAGCGGGACGCAACTGCTTTTGACCGACGTCAGGGCTATCGTTTGCATCTGGATGCAGATGGTATTTTAGCTATCAGGGAATCATTGCCTGAAAAACTATTTGAACTGTTTGAGCTAACATCAACCAACCCATTACCTTATACAACTATTTTGGATACCGCGTTACAATTGAAACGACGGTTCCCTATTGACGAGTACAGTAAAACAGAGCATCATATTGAAACGGGAATTGCCAGGCACCTTAATATCAACCGGGCAACCTTACGTGAAATATTACTAATTGGATTAGATGATATTTGCCATTATGGTGCCAAATTAGATCATTACGAAGCCGGGGAACAAGGAGTAACGGCATTTTTTGAGGGTGGGCGCGTTGTAAAAGGCGATTTATTGATTGGCGCGGACGGAGCTGGCTCTGCCGTAAGAAAGCAAAGGGCTCCCGAAGCAAAGATCATGGACTCTGGCGCCAGAGCTATTTATGGTCGGATCAAATTAATCGATGCGAGAAAAGTATTGCCGCAATTATGTATCGCCGACGTTTTTACCGCGGCTTCCGATTCCCGTAAATTGATTTTAGGTGTAGGGCCGGTCATCTTTCCGGTGCGCCCGGAGTTGGCGGCGCAAAGCCTGGGGATTAACATGGCCCTGCACGAACAGCACGATTATGTAGGATGTATCATTTCGGGCCGTAAAGAATTTTTTGGTGCTGATGATACAGAAATAAGGAAGAAAACAAGTGATGAATTGCAACAAATGGCCATTGAACTTTTAAGCGACTGGCCAAGTGAAGCATCAGCTGTTGCGGCAGCTGGCGAGAAAGGTTCGTTTTTTTATATTGAAATGAACTCGAGCATTCCTTTTGATTTGAAGCCTCATTCCAATGTTACCCTTTTGGGGGATGCCATTCATAATATGACCCCCAGTTTGGGTAGAGGTGCCAATGTTGCCCTAAGAGATGCAGCTCTTCTTGGCAAAGAACTTATTAAGGTGTCTTCAGGAAAAAAAGAGCTGTCTGATTCTTTGAGCGACTATGAAACGGAAATGACGCAATATGGATTTAATGTTGTGCGCCATTCAGCCGAAATGGGAACAAAGTTATTAGGACAAGACCCCTTGCCTGATTAAGTTACAATAATGTTTGCGGTCGTACAGCTTTTGCTGTACGACCATTTTTGCATAAGTTCTATTCCGGCCATGAGCCAAAAATATAGTCTTCAGTTGCCAGCTTGTAAACATTAAAGACCTGGCGATATCGGGGTTCAGTATTTTACTTACTTATTGTATCCTGCGGCCCACCTCACAGCGCCCAGGATATGTTTCCCAAACTCAGGCTCGCTGTAATAATTTTCATGGCCCATGCTGGTATAAAATGCCCGTCCACCTTCATATTCGTGGCACCAGGAAACAGGATAAGCATTGGTCATGGTAGCATATCCTGTAAGGGATGTTCCGTCAACGGTTATTAAAATATTAACGTCCTTTGGCGGCTCGCGAAATTCCATCCACTGGTCGGTATGCACCCATGTATCCGGCAGTCCTCTTGTTGATGGATGTTTGGCATCAACCACATGTACCGTTGCGGGTACGGGGCTTTGATCGTGCTTTAAAACGGCACCCACCAAACCACCAAACCAGGGCCAGTTTTTTAGTGTGGCCGAAGCGGCGTGCAGCCCTACAAAACCGCCGCCGTTATGAATAAAGTCAACCAGTGCCTGTTGTTCATCACTGTTAAGCACATCGCCGGCGGTGTTCAAAAATATCAGTACCCGGTATGGTTTTAAACCCTTGGCGGTAAAAACGCTGTCGTTTTCAGTTGTATCCGCTTTCATGCCATTTGTTTCCAGCAATACTTTAAGCGCGGCAACACATTCGGCCGTTTTAACATGGCGATAGGATTTGTATACTTTTGAAAATATCAGCACCCTGGTGGGTTTCTTATTTGCAAAGCACTGGCCGGCAATTAAAATAAATAGCACGCAGCTCAGCAAAAACCGGCAAACAGGTGTACGATAATATAGCATAACTCCTAATTAATATTAATTTTTTACCTCTATTTTCGCTGCCCAATTAATTGCGTTAACAATCAGCATTTGCATCTCCGGTTCTTTCATGGCATCCTCAAAATGCCCCATACTGGTGTAAAATGCCCTGCCACCGGCATAATCATGGCACCAGGCTATGGGGTGGGCGGCAACTATCGCCTTTTCAGAATTTATATCGGGCACAGGGCCTGCTTTGGTACCCGTTTCAACAATACCTTCGCCATGCCACCGCGTTTCGCTTACGTTGATTAAAACATGAACATCTTCAAGGGGCTTTGTCCAGAAATACCATTCATCACTTCGTTTCCACGAGGCAGGTAAATGTTTTGTGATAGGATGCTTAGGGTCGGTGAGAGTAAGGGTAGCCTCCTGTACCCAGGGATGCCCGGCAAACCTGGTTCCTATCAGTTTATCGTACCAATCCCATTCCTTTTCGGCAATGGGCGCGGCATGTATGCCCATCCAGCCTCCGCCCGATTTCATATAGTTAACAAATGCCGCCTTTTGCGATTCATCAAAGAGATTCCCGCTGCAGTCTAAAAAAATGATGGCACTGTATTGCTTCAAACTATCATCATTAAATATCGAGGCATCATCCGTATCATCCACAATAAAATGATGTTGCAGTAATACTTCCTTCAGGTTAGTTAATTTGCCGGGCAATGTTTTATGTACATAGCCCTTCATTTTTGTAAAAATTAAAACTCGGGGCGTTTTTTTTGCTGATAATACAATGGCTGGTATCAACACCATCAGTAGTATTGTTAAACCAATTATTTTTTTGGGAAGGCCGGCAAATACATTCATTGTTTTGAATTGAAATATTTAACCAACAGATCGGCACCCTCAATAGCTATTTCTTTATCCTGCGGAGAGCTACCGCCCGAGAAAACAGCAATGATATAGCCCGAGTTTACTTTACGGATCACACCTCCCTGGTAGCCATATTCTCCTTTTAACGGCGGCCTTATTCCGCTGCCGCTATCCTGGAAAGTGTCGGCCATCTCAGCCGCTTTAGTGCTTGCAACACCCAGCAGGTTGGATGCGCCCCTGGTCATTTGGCCAACCACTTTCATTTTTGATATCCACGAATGTGTTGTTTCTCCGGGTATATAACTTACTATAGCCACGCCAACAATAGGAAGTTTTTTAGCGGCCCGCTCCATTAATGCCAGGGCAGTATCGGCCCGATCCATAAACAGCTTTTCTCCCTCATCTGCATAATAACGGTTGCCGGGACTTTTTTTGGAAATCACATCTTTTGTTAGCACGCTGTTTGCCACTGGCTTGAAAGAAGACAATGCAGTACACAACAGAAAAGCAGATAAAGTGATATGGAGTTTTTTCATATAAATGCGGTAAAAAAAATAGCATAACAATTTTGCCATTTTTTTTACCGCATTATTCAACCGGATTAGCAATTACATCAATTACATTGGTATGGATATGTTGAGCCAGGGAGGGGTCAACACGCAGATCAGGCCTTTTTTTCAGGCTTAAACATTTCCCGGCCGCGGATCACTACTTTTAAGCGTCGCCTTTTTAAAGAGATGTGGATGTCGGCAGTTTCATTTTCATCGTGATAGGTTTTGTATGCCTGGATGATGTCTTTATAACTCAACAAACCTATCACTTTGGCTTCCACTAATACAGGCAGTACTTCGGTAGCCTCTGCCGACATGATCTCTACTGCTTTGCGCAAACTATCGGTATCGCCCACAAAAATATCCTGGCGGTAAATAATTGTTTCGAGCAGCGCATCCGGGTTTTGGTCGTGCCTGTTAATATCGGTCAGTTTAACCATGCCGGTATAAATGCCTTCCTTGTTGGCAGCAATATAGTAATCGCTTTGCTGTTTGCCATGTTTCAGCATATCTCTTATCTCCCGGATGGTAAGTATGGGGTTAAGCACGGTGTCGTTACCGCCGATAACCTGCGATACCGTTAATTTGCCCAGTACGTCGGGTTCATAAGCGTCGGGTGTTGAAACGCCACGCCGGGCTATTTTTTCAGTCATGATGGTGTTTTCCATCAGGAAAAATGAGACGAGGTACGATGCCGTGCAGGCGCCTAATAAAGGCAGCAAAGCATGGAATTGGCCGGTGGATTCGAGCGCGAAAGTGATGCTGGTAAGATAGGCCCTTGATGCACCCGCAAACATGGCCGACATACCGATTAACGCTGTCATAGGTATGTTAATACCAGAATCAGGAAACACATACAAAATAAGTGTGCCCAATATTGCACCACCCGCGCCGCCAATGGTAAGCAAGGGTGCGAGCGTTCCACCCGAAGTGCCGCTGCCCAGGGCTATTGCCCAGGATAGAAACTTAAAAAAGAACAAACGTACAACTATCAGTAAAGTAACCGTACCCGATAGTATACTGATAATGTTATCATATCCTACGCCCAAGGTATGCGGGGCAAAGTATCCTATCAGGCCAACGGCTAAACCGCCTAAGGCAGGCCACCACATCCAGTGGATAGGCAGCTTATCAAAACTATCTTCAATAAAATAAACAATTTTTGTGATGCCTAACGACAGGAATCCTATAACAAGGCCTATGGCGCTATATATGGCCAGGGCCCCGTTCGAGGGTGTTAGCAAATCGGCCATGGGGAAAACTGGTCCGGCCTCAAACAATAAATGGTGGCCCGCTGCGCCGGTAATACAAGCCAGCGCCACAGGGAGAATTGCACGTGGTGAAAATTCGAACAACAATAGTTCTATCGCTAAAAATACCGCGGCTATAGGGGTTCCAAAAATGGCCGACATACCCGCTGTGGCCCCCGCCGCTAAAATGATCTTGCGCTCGTTCGAGGTTATCCTGAACAGTTGCCCCAGTGTTGAGCCCAGCGCGCCGCCTGTAGCTATTATTGGTCCCTCGGCACCAAAAGGGCCGCCTGTGCCTATCGCTATGGCCGAAGAAACGGGTTTAAGGAAGGTTATAGATGGCTTTATTTTGCTTTGATTTACTAAAATTTGTTCCATGGCTTCGGGTATGCCATGGCCGCGAATGGCCTTTGAACCATATAGTGCCATTAAGCCGACTAAAATACCACCTATTGCCGGAACAACAATTACCCACAGACCCAGGTGATTATTTGCAGGACTATGATAAGCCGCGCTTACCGAACCATAAAAAGAAACGTTGGTAACCACATTGATCAGCATGACCAAAAATTTGGCAATAATGCTGATGGCCATAGCTACAAGTATGGACAGGCCTGATATCTGCAAAAGCCTTGTTTTTATTAAAGTGTTATTTTTTGATTTACCGGAGGCATTCTCCATTGCGGATAATAACGGAGAGATAGGGATCCCGCTTTGATTGTCAACTTGTTTCATGATTGCAGCAAAATTACACAAATTACCATCCTAAATCAATTAAAAACTAAAAATAATCTTTCATGTGCAATGTTTTATTGATTTTAATTGCATAAATTTGAATAATTATATGATTTGTGCAATATGAAAAAACTAAGCTATATAATGCTGATACTTGGAGCTATCGCCATTATTTTAAATGAAATTATATTCAGAAAACTCCAGCATGTTAACGCGGTCGACTCACACTCGTGGACCATTAGTATTAATGGCGTAAGGTCGTTCCCATGGCCCATGTTCACCGGGTATGAGTTGATTATACTCGCTGTTATTATTTATACCACTGCGCAATCGCCAAAAGGCCGGAGGTTTTCATAATTTAGCCCCATAGTGATAAAACTAAATGGCAAATATTAAACATCAGTGCGATGTAAACACCTGCTTTTTATGTTCGTTTTGCCTGAATGACTGGAAACCGGCCATACAGGCTAACAAACAAAATATCCTGGTAAAAAAAGGGCAACAGGTGTTTTCGGAGGGCGACAGCGTTAAAGGCATCTATTTTGTGTATGAAGGGAATATCAAAGTGCACAAAAAATGGGATAATGAAAAAGAGTTGATATTAAGGTTTGCTAAAAAAGGCGACATATTGGGGCACCTTGGCATAGGCAGCGAAGATATTTACCCGGTATCGGCAACAGCGCTCGAGGAGGCTGTGGTATGTTATATCGATATGGCTTTTTTTGAATCGTCGCTTTCGGTAAACAATAACTTTACGATAAAACTGATGCGTTTTTTTGCAGAAGAATTACAAGCTTCAGAAAAGCGGATGCGAAATCTTGCACACATGCCGGTGCGCGGGCGGGTTGGCCAGGCCCTCATTTCATTAAAGAACCAGTTTGGTGTAACCGGAAACGGCGTTGTTAATATTGACCTTGCAAGGCAGGATCTGGCTTCTTTTGCCGGTGTGGCCTACGAGTCGCTGTTTCGTACCCTGAACGACCTGGTAGACGAGCACATTATTGAGCTATCGGGCAAAAGTATCCTGATCAAAGATGAGCGCAGGTTAGCTCAACTCATCGATGCGAATTAGCCAAACATTGGCTCATTTAATAATGCTTGCGCTTTTGCCGTTAAAACCAAATTATTCCGGTAAATTTGCAGCACAATAACAAGGTTTATTAATGCGTAAAGTTATCCTGGTATTCATGCTTGGTTTTTTGGCGGCCCTTACCTGCTTCGCGCAAAAAAAGGATACTTCGTTACTCGCCCCGCTCGATACCAGCCAGGCCAATCTGAAACACTATACCGATTCGGCAGTAATGGCCCGCCAGCATTTTATTGAAGATTCGCTGACGATGCAATATGTTAAATATCCCGATCCGGGCCGACATAGCACACTTTTAGACAGTATATTTAAGCAGCTCACATTTAATCCCATATCGTTTACGGGTGGTAAAGATGTAAAAAAGCATTTACTGCAATCGGGCAAAGAGCGTAACCTGCATCCCCAGTGGATCATTCTCATTATTGTATTATTGCTCATTTATACCGGTGTTTTAAACCTGGTTATCGGCAAAGATATTTATGGAATTTTGCAGGCTTTTTATAGTAAGCGGGCCTTTGCCAGTTTAACTAACGAAGATAGCCTTTTCAGCTCGTGGGCGTTTATCGCGTTATTCTCGCTTTTTGGTTTTACCATCGGCTTATACCTGTACCAGCTAATTATATATAAACAGTTCGATTTTGATATTACGGGTTTCGAGTTGTTCTTTTACCTATCGGTAATTGTTATCGCCCTGTTTATCCTCAAGATATTAGTGCTCCGGATACTCGGTTTCGTTTTTGATATAGGGCGCCTGGTGAAAGAATATATCTCAATTTTATATTTAACGTACTTTAACATAGCGTTTATCTTTTTGCCTATAGTTATATGTTTTAGCTTGTTATCGGCTGGCTTCAGGCCGTATTTATTCATTTTTTCGCTGTGTTTGCTGGTGCTTATTTTTGTTATACAATACTTGCGGAGCACAATAAACATTATTTCTAAATTTCGATTTCAAAAAATTTATTTATTTATCTATCTTTGTGCCCTCGAAATTTGCCCTATTTTAATACTGATTAAGGCACTGGATTTATAAGATTTACAGGGAAGTAACACATATAGGAACGTTGGAAGATAGAAAGAAAAAGGTAAAAAGCATACTTGTAACATTACCTAAGCCAGATACAGACAAGAATCCTTACGCCGAATTGGCGAAGAAACTCAATCTGAAAATTGATTTCAGGTCGTTTATTCATGTTGAGGGGGTTCCTGCAAAGGAATTTCGCAAAGAACGGATTAACCTGGCCGATTTTACCGCGGTAATTTTTACCAGCCGGAACTCTGCAGATCATTTTTTCCGCATATGCGAAGAAATGCGTTTTGAAGTATCCGCCGAAATGAAATATTTCTGCCTGTCGGAAACCATCGCGCTATATCTCCAAAAATATATTCAGTACCGTAAGCGTAAAATATTTTTTGGAAAACAAACCGCGTCAGATCTGGCCGAAGTATTAAAGAAGCACTCCGGCGAGAAGTTTTTATATCCATGCTCTGATGTAGCTGCCGAAGAAACTCAAAAGTTTTTGCTGGAAAACGGCTACAATTTTACGCCGGCTGTGCTATTCCGCACTGTATGTAGCGATCTTTCCGATCTTGCCGAAGTGTTTTATGATATCATAGCGTTTTTTAGCCCGTCAAGTATACAATCACTCTACAAAAACTTTCCCGATTTTAAACAAAATAACACGCGCATTGCTGCCTTTGGTGCTACAACAACAAAAGCGGTATTAGATGCCGGTTTAATTTTGGATATTTCTGCCCCAACTCCTGCGGCTCCGTCTATGACGATGGCAATTGAACAATATGTTAAACAAGTAAACAAATAAGTACGCTATTTAACCATCGGTTAATTTTTTCAGTAAAATTTAGCGAAACCTTAATTTATTTTTTTCGTATAATTGTCTAAACAACGGGAACAAATGCCATTGTTTTAAATAAACACAATAATTGTTGATAAAAGTTGTTATGTTTAAAAATAAATTGCCTGTAGGTAGACTATGGTCTTTCTTAAAGGTTTAATTAAATTTAAGTATATTCGACAATCTTAATCGTGTTTATTATTAGCACTTAGACTTTGAAATGAAACGTTTTTACTTTTTGATTTTCATATTAGCGGGGGGGATTTTAGCGGGTTGCGGGCCAAGTAAATTAAGCTCCGATCGCGGTGAGGTTACGGGTGTACGCCAACGCCAATTCAGGGCTACTGTGCCTTACGGGATGGTTTATATCCCATCGGGTAGTTTTGTAATGGGCCCTGTTGACCAGGATATTACTTTCTCTACCATCGGCGATAATAAGCAAGTTACCGTGCCATCCTTTTTTATGGATGAAACCGAATTATCTAACAGTAAATATCACCAGTTTGTTAACTGGGTTCGCGATTCTGTTGCCATTACCAACTATTTAAAAGATAACAAGTATTATATACAGCCAAAAGCCGGCGGAGGCGCGGCTAATCGCGGTAAAAAATATATTAATTGGGCATACGTTGCAAAATACCCTATCTGGTCTGAGAAAAAAGGTCAGCCCAGTAACGCTAACAAGCTAAATAACATGTATTACCAGGGCGACGACCGCGTTTTCGATAGGAACGAGGTTGACGTTAAATTGCTGAAATATACTTACGCCGATATGAATTTAAGGGTAGCTGCCAATAACCAGCATGATCCTACCAAAAAACGTTCTGACGCGATAATGCACGATACCATCGCCGTTTACCCGGATACATTGGTCTGGTTAAGCAACTTTACCTACGCGGCTAACGAACCCATGGCACAAGGCTATTTTTCGCACCCTGCTTACCAGAACTATCCGGTAGTTGGCGTAACCTGGAAACAGGCTGTTGCTTTCACCATCTGGCGCACACGTTATTACAGCGCCTACAGCGAGCCCCGCCACCTAGAGCAACGCTTACGTTATGACCTGCCTACCGAAGCGCAATTTGAATATGCAGCTCGCGGTGGCCGTATCAAAACAAATTACCCATGGGGCGGCCCATACATTAAAAATGCAAAGGGCTGTTTATTAGCAAACTTTAAGCCGGGTCGTGGTAACTATAGCGACGATGGCGGTATATATACTGTAGACGTACATTCATATTTCCCCAATGATTACGGATTATACAACATGGCAGGCAACGTTGCTGAATGGACCTCGTCAGCTTATGATGCCGCTGCTTCAACGTTTGTAAATGATTTGAGCCCTACCTTTGCTTACTCGGCTAAAAAGAACGACCCCGAAATTTTAAAACGTAAGGTGGTTAGAGGCGGCTCATTTAAAGATGTAGGCTACTTTTTGCAAAACTCCACCCGTACGTATGAGTACCAGGATACTGCAAAAGCTTATATCGGTTTCCGGTGCATTACCTCATTTCTGGGGCAAAGCATTCTCAAACGCTAATTCAACTTCAACAAAAACAATAATTTAACAAACAAAAACAACTAACAATTAACAACTAACTATTACAAGTATGGCTGGCAAAGAAAAATCAAAAATCGGTATCGGTAATATCGTATCCTGGGGAGCAACAGTGGTAATCATTGGCTTATTGTTTAAAATTCAACACTGGCCTCATTCTGAAATTTTCATCACTCTTGGATTGGGTACAGAAGCCGTTTTATTTTTCCTGATAGGTTTTCAACAAGAACCAACAGAAGTGGATTGGACACGTGTTTATCCGGAATTAGCTGACGACACCATTGTAGCAGCGCCTAAACAAAACTTAAATGCAACATCAACTGCTCTGTCATTAGATAAAATGATAACAGACGCTAAAATTGGCCCTGAATTGATTAACAGCCTTGGCGAAGGTTTAAAAACCTTTAGCGACAAAGTAAGCACTATTACTAAGGTAGCTGATGCAGGTACTGCAACACAAGAGTTTACTACCAAATTAAAATCGGCAGGTGCAAGTTATGATAATATGAATGCCGCCTTTGCTAAAGCAACACAAGGTTTAAGTGAGTTTGCAAGCACTAATGTTGATGCAAAAGCATATCATGACCAGGTTTCAAACCTGGCTAAGAATTTATCAGCTTTAAACGCAGTATATGAGTTAGAATTACAGGATTCGAGCACTCACTTGAAATCAATGAATAAATTCTACCAAAACTTAGCGGTAACCATGCAAAACTTCAACGAATCAATGGATGATTCTAAGAAATTTAAAGATGAGGTTTCTCATTTAGCTAAAAACCTGTCTTCGTTAAATGCAGTGTATGGCAATATGCTATCGGCAATGAACCAAAAAGTAGGATAATTTAGTTGATTTAGTCCAAAATTTTTATCACAATATTAAAAATACTGATATATGGCTGGAGGTAAACAAACCCCAAGACAGCGAATGATCAACATACTATACCTGGTATTGTTAGGCTTAATTGCCCTTAACGTACCCGAAAGTTTGTTGGATGCGTTCAAAAAGATAGGCGATAGCTTATCAACTTCTACAAAAAATGTTCAAACAGGTATCAACTCTTCATATAAAGCTTTTGATCAGCATTTAAAGGATGAGCCTGCCAAGGCTAAGCCCATTTACGAAAAGGCGCAAAAAGCTACTGCTTTAGCTACCAAATTGTATAATGATGTTGAAGCTTTGAAAGAACAATTAGTAAAACAAAGCGGTGGCATAAGCCCCCAAACAGGTGATTATGCCGGAAGGGATAATATGGAAGAGTCTGAGCGCATCATGATCAAAGATGGTAAAGGCGAGATTTTACGTAAAGAGATAGTAGATACACGTCAGCAACTAATTGATTTACTTGATCCTAAAGATCGTGGAGCTGTAAATCTTTCACTTGATGCTTCTGATCCTGTTCCGGCAAACGGACAGCCTCATAAATCATGGGAAGAAGCTTATTTTGGAGCTAACATCCCGGTTGCCGCGGTTATGACAACCTTTATCAAGATCCAGTCTGACGCGAAGAACGATGAAGCTGCTATTACTAAAAAACTGATGAGCAAATTTGACCAGGCATTGGTTAACCTTGACCAGTTTAGCGCCGTTGCCGTAGCGCCAACCAGCTATGTTATAGTTGGTCAGCCTTACACTGCTCAGGTATTCTTAACTGCGTCAGATTCGCACTCTAAACCTGATATTACCGTTGGCGGCAGCCCTCTGCCGATAGAAAACGGCCAGGGTAAATATGTTGGTAATACTTCATCTGAAGGTATTAAAACATGGGTTGGTACCATCAGGGTAAAACAAACCGATGGTTCAATTAAAACGTATACTACACCAACACAAACATACCAGGTTGCAAAACCATCGGCCGTTGTATCGCCCGATAAAATGAATGTATTGTACATTGGTGTACCAAACCCATTGTCGGTATCAGCTCCGGGTATTCCTTTGGAAAAACTGCATGTATCCATTTCAAATGGTTCATTAAGCGGCAGCAAAGGGCATTACGAAGCTAAGGTATCAAGCATTGGCGAGGCTAAGGTTTCTATCTCCGCAGAAATTGCTCCGGGCAAAACTCAAACATTAAGCTCGCAAAATTTCCGTGTTAAACGTATACCCGACCCTATTGCTCGCTTTGCCGGAAAGAGCAGTGGCTCAACACCGGCAGTGAACATCCGTTCGCAGGATCGTGTTTTCGCGATATTGGATAACTTTGAGTTTGATGCCAAATTTACCGTAACACGTTTTACGTTGTTCATACAAAAACCAAGGCAGGATTTTATAATTATAAAAGGTACCGGTAACGAGCTTAACGCCCAAATGAAAGCGGCCATGGCTAGTGTTACGCCAGGTACTAAAGTATTATTTGACGACATTACCGCGGTTGGCCCTGATGGTGGCATACGTGGTTTGCAACCAATTATACTTACAGCGAATTAATATCGTTAAGAAAGAAAGGTGGGAGTTATGAAAAAGGGAATTTTACTTATTGTTTTGCTAAGCTTTATAGGCATGGTGTCTTTTGCGCAAACCAAAAAGAAAACAACGCCTAAAAAAAAGCAGGGAACAACAACCAAAGCAAAAACAACAGCCGCAAAGACTGCGGGTGGTAAAGGCAACACCTCTTTAAAAGGTAAAGCCGATACTGTAAGTAGCAAACCCACCATTGCTGTTACACAAATACCTTTAGCGGACACTACTAAAAAAGATAAGCCGTTAAATGGTTTTTATGTAAAAACAAACATATTGAGTGCCAAACCAACCGTTTATGCTCAACTGCGCGAAGCAGATGTGGTATTTGAGAAAATGGTTTGGCGCGAAATTGATTTGCGCGAACGTGTTAACCAATATTTGATATCGCCCAAAAAGCGATTGATCGATGTATTGGTTGATGCGATCAAAAATGACGAATTGACCGCTTATGATCCAACGCCTACAAAAATTGATGTTAACGGTGATGAATTTACCGCGCCATTAACCAAAGAAAAGGCTATGGCCAGGTTGTCTGACAGTACTTTGGTGCATCATTTTGACGCTACCGGTGCGGATATTGGTACCACTATGGTTCCCGGTGAGTTTAATCCCGACAGTGTAATTAAGTTCAGGATAAAAGAGGTTTGGATGTTCGACAAACAACGCTCTGTTTTTGAACCACGCATATTGGGTATAGCTCCCCTGGTTAAACCGAAAGTTACCGGTGCCGGCGAAGCTGACTACCAGCCTGCATTCTGGATATATTATCCCGAAGCGCGAAAGGTGTTGGCAAGCCAGGAAGCTATTCTGAAACATAATGATGCAACAGGCCTGAGCTTTGACCAGGTATTGTTAAAACGGATATTCACCAGCTACATCGTTAAAGAATCTAACGAGAAAGATGAGCGTATTAAAGATTATGCGCAGGGTATTGATAAACTGTATGAATCTGAACGTATCAAAAAATCGCTGATGGATTGGGAGCTGGAGTTGTGGAAATACGGCAACTAAGCAGATCAATAATGAATTTAAAAGAGCGATGGGTTTAAACTCATCGCTCTTTTTTTGTTTAGGCAGTTTCTTTAGTAAAATATTTGCTGATAGCCATGGCCTGTTTGGCGTTCACTACCTCCTGCAGTTCTTCTACCGTAGCTTCGCGGATCTTTTTTACGGATTTAAAATATTTAAGCAGTTTTTCTGCCGAGGTTTTGCCGATGCCTTCGATCAGTTCAAGCTCTGTAGCCAGTGTGCCCTTGTCGCGCTTTTTACGGTGGAAGGTAATGCCAAACCGGTGGGCCTCATCGCGCAGGTTCTGTATCACCTTTAGCGTTTCCGATTTTTTGTCGAGGTACAGGGGGTACTGGTCGCCGGGGTAATACAGTTCTTCAAGCCTTTTTGCAATGCCTATAACCGTTACCTGCTTTTCTATACCCAGCAGCTTTAAACTCTTTATAGCCGATGATAGCTGGCCCTTGCCGCCATCAATAACAATTAGCTGCGGCAATGGTGTCTGCTCGTCCAGCATGCGCTTATATCGCCTCAAAACAGCTTCTTCCATAGTGGCAAAATCGTTTGGTCCTTCAACGGTTTTTACATTAAAATGCCGGTAATCTTTTTTTGAGGGCTTGCCATCTTTAAATACAACAATGGCCGAAACCGGGTATTTGCCCTGGAAGTTAGAGTTATCAAAACACTCGATATGCCGCGGCAGCTGGTTCATGCGCAGGTCCTTCATCATCTGCGTAAGCAAGCGCTCCGATCGTACTTCGGGGTTCAGCTTTTCATACTGATCCATCTTATCACGCTTAAAGAAGATCACGTTCTTTTGCGACAGGTCGAGCAGTTTCTTTTTCTCGCCCAGCTTAGGTACGGTAAATTTGATATTGGCATCGTCCAGGTCGATATTAAAAGGTACGATGATCTCTTTCGACTGGCTATGATAACGATCCCTGAACTCGGTAATGGCAATGCTCAGTATCTCCTCATCGCTTTCATCTAAGCGCTTTTTAATTTCGATGGTTTGAGTTTGGATAATGGTGCCGTTCATTACCTTTAAAAAGTTAACAAAAGCATATTTCTCTTCGGATGCGATGCTGAACACATCCACATCGGTGATAGACGAGTTAACTACCGTTGATTTGCTCTGGTAATTTTCAAGTATATCGTATTTGCGTTTTAAACGGTGCGCCAGCTCAAAGTTCATGTTTGCCGCGGCCGCTTCCATATCGGCTTTCAGGTTCTTCACCACCGCGCCGATCTTTCCGTTCAGTATATCTTTTATTTCTTCAATATTGCGGGCGTAATCATCTTCTGCCTGGTAATTCTGGCAGGGCCCCTTACAGTTGCCCAACTGGTATTCCAAGCAAACCTTAAACTTGCCCGCATCAATATTCTGCCGGGTTAGCGGCAGGTTGCAGGTACGCAGCGGGTAAGTTTCGCGGATAACGCCCAATATCGCATGCATCATACTCACCGAAGCATAGGGCCCCAGGTATTTTGAGCCATCTTTAATGATCTTCCTCGTCCAGAAAATGCGTGGAAAGTTTTCGTTCTTGATGATGATCCACGGATAGGTCTTATCGTCCTTCAGCAGCACATTATAACGCGGCTGGTGTTTTTTTATCAGGCTGTTCTCTAACAGCCATGCGTCAATTTCGGTATCAACAATGGTAAAGGTAACGGCGCGTATTTTACTTACCAGGACCTTTGTTTTGGCGTTAATATTAAGGTCTTTATTAAAGTAAGATCCTACACGGTTACGCAGGTCCTTCGCTTTTCCAATATATATCAGCTCCTTATCTTCATCCCAATACTGGTACACACCGGGCTTATGCGGAATATTTTTTAAAGCTGCTTTATAGTCGAATTTATCCATCGTTTAACAAACGTAAAATTAGATTTTATTTGTGTATGCCGGTTATTTAATGATACAATTTGACTAACAGGTGTTGTATCTTTATATCATTCAAAAAAACAATACAGTAAAGCACCCTATGAAGAAAACCACCTTGCCCTATTACGCTAAACTTGCCTACGTACTTATTAGCCTGATCTGTATAATTTACGTTGCTTTTATAGCTAAAGATATAATGGCCCCCGTGGTTTTTTCGTTCCTGTTTGCTATGTTGTTATTACCCTTTGCACGTTTCCTGGAATATAAGATCAGGTTACCCCACGGGGCTGCCTGTATGATAGCGGTAGTGATATTTACAGCATTTATTGCCTTAATAGCTTATGTTATAGTAATACAACTGACAGGTTTGGCTGCCGATTGGCCCAAAATACAAGTAAGGCTATTACAGGTTTATGATGTAATTCACGATTGGGCATACCGGGAATTTCGTATTGGCTTAAATCAACAGATAAATAATATCAAAACGGATGTGAATGCATCAGCCGGATCATACCTCGGTACCACATTTTTGTCGGTGTCATCAATGGTATTGTTTATTGTGCTTACTTTTATTTATACAATTTTTGTGCTCTTTTATCGCAAAGTACTCATCAGTTTTTTAATTAAAGCCTTTGGTGATGGCAGCGAAGTATTGGTTTTTGATGTTGCCGAACAGATCCAATACATTATGCGTAAATACATCTCCGGTTTGTTTTTAGAGATGCTTACCGTATGTGCCATTGTGTTTGGCTTATTAGCTATTTTTGGTGTGAAGTATGCCTTATTGCTTGCGCTGATAACCTGCTTATTTAATTTGGTGCCTTATGTAGGAATATTTTCGGCCATGGTGATAGGCACCCTGCTTACTTTAGGAACAGGCGGCACTACTAAAGCTATCGAGGTTGCGGTAAGTATTATAGGTGTCCACCTGATAGACAGCAATATCATTATGCCACGAATTGTTGGTTCAAAGGTGCAACTAAATGCGCTCATTGTTGTTTTAGGTGTAGTTGTTGGCGAAATGATCTGGGGGATATCCGGCATGTTTTTAGCTATACCGGTGCTGGCGATTGTAAAGATAATTTTTGACCGTATTGATGACCTTAAACCCTGGGGCTTGCTATTGGGAGCTCAAACCGAATATGACGAGAAGGTGGTTGAAAAAGTAGCTGCCAAAGCTGACACCGAAGAAGAAACAAAGAAGAAAGCTGAAAAAGAAGATGAAATATAAATTATTGGGTCGCTCGGGGCTTAAAGTTTCCGAATTATGCCTTGGTACCATGGGCTTCGGAACGGAGAATGGCTGGGGCGCGGATAAAGACACCAGTCGCCGCATATTTGATACCTATGTTGATGCCGGTGGTAACTTTTTAGACACCGCCAACTTTTATACCAAGGGTACCAGCGAGGTGTTTTTAGGCGATTTTATTGCGCCTGCGCGCGATAAATATGTGGTAGCTACCAAGTATAGCCTGTTCGAAAACATGGAGCATGTTAACGCGAGCGGCAATAACCGCAAAAACATGATGGCGACTGTTGAGGCCAGCTTAAAGCGGATGAAAACTGATTACATTGATTTGCTGTACCTGCACATTTGGGATAACCTTACCCCGGTTGATGAAGTGTTGCGTGGTATGCAGGATCTGGTAAGCCAGGGCAAAGTGTTATATCTCGGCATATCAGATACGCCGGCATGGGTAGTATCAAAAGCCAATACTTTGGCCGAGCTGCGCGGATGGAGCCAGTTTATAGGCTTGCAAATTGAATACAGCCTGGTACAGCGCACTGTGGAACGCGAACTGATACCTATGGCTCAACATTATAACATGACGGTGCTGCCCTGGGCGCCACTGGCCGGCGGCGCCTTATCCGGTAAATACCTGCGGGGTGAAAAGGGGCGAGTAAAACCCACCAGTAATCGCCTGAATGAACGCAGTACCAATATAGCCCGCGAAGTAGTGGCCATAGCCGATGAGCTGGGAGTTGATGCATCAAACGTAGCGTTAAAATGGCTGATGCAGCAACAGGTATCGTGCATACCTATAGTGGGGGCTACAAAACCTGAACAGGTAAAGGAGAACCTCAAATGCGCTGACTTAACTTTAAGCCCAGAACATATGCAACGCCTCGATAAAGTCAGTTCGTACGAGCTTGGGTGGCCCGCCGCGTTTTTTGAAGAGGAGGCGGTAAAAAAGAACGTATATGGCGGTTTTTATGATAAGATAGAGCATCGCCGGTTTTTATAACAAGCGTATAAATAAAAAGAGCGATAAGGATTTCCTATCGCTCTTTTTAGTATATATATTACTAAGTAATTACCTTGGTTTGTATTGAGCCGGGTTTTTAACCGGGATATGCGTTTTGCCGTTCGGGTTAATTTCGGCAGCGCCAACATTGGTCATGGCGCAACGGAAACCAACTTCGGCACTGGCATCGCCCTGGTCCATAAACCTGCGGGTTGATGGGTTTAACCAGTAAGCCATATCATTCCATGAGCCGCCTTTATAAACTTTCGACCGGTTGTTGATCAGGGTAGTATGACCATAAAGCGCATTGTTAACGGTATCGTTATAACCACGCTGATCGGGCGAATAAGGTTTACCTGCCAGGCCTGCATCCATTTTGTTACCGGTGGTAGTGTTTCCTGTTGTAGTATTGCCGGCAGCATTGTTTGCAGCGGCTTTGGTTTGGTTTTGTGCTGTTATTTCGGCCCAGGTTTGTTTCTTGGCGCTTTTAGACGCATCTAAAATAGGGCGGCCGTACCGTGGGTCTTTAGCCAATAGCCCTTTTGCCGGGTCGGCCAGGCGCTTGTCTGTGTATTGATTACCCCTGAATGGGTTCAAACCATCAAAATCTTCATAAGTTAATAAACGGTAGGTATCTGCTGTCCACTCGTTTACGTTACCGGCCATATTATATAAGCCAAAATCGTTTGGCTCGTATGATCTTACCGGGGCGGTAATATCCGCCTTATCATTCAGCGCGCCTGCAACACCCATCATATCGCCCATGCTGCGTTTAAAGTTGGCTAATATTAAACCCTGTGTGCTCTTTTTGGGTGAGCGTACGCCCATTCCTTTCCAGGGATACATTTTACCTTCCTGGGTATTCTCGTCCTGTGTTCTGCTTATCAGGCCCAGGGCCGCATATTCCCATTCGGCTTCGGTAGGTAGCCTGTAACCTTCAGAGGTAATAATACCGTCTTCTAACCTAACCGGGCGGGTGGCTTTACCATTGGCGCCAACTTTAGCCGTCGGGCTCAGGTCGGTCATCATGTTTTTACCATTAACGCCATTTCCTTTTTGCTGGCCGTTTAAGTACAGGTCGGTATTAAAGGGCTCATTCTTTTTAATGGTAGCCACTTTTTTACCCCCGTTCGATGCTGTTTTCCAGTCGGCAAGCCTTCCGGTTTCGCGCAAAATATTTTCGTTCATGCGCTGTGTGCGCCATTCGCAATAATCATTAGCCTGCTCCCAGCTTACGCCAACTACAGGGTAATCCTGAAATGAGGGGTGGCGCAAATAGTTATTTACATAAGGCTCGTTGGCCGATAAGGGTTTACGCCATACCAGGGTATCGGGCAACTCATTATAATAATATTCACGGTCGGTAGGGAAGTTGATCACTATCCAGTGCAGGTAATCCAGCCAGTCAAGGTTGGCCACTTCTGTTTCATCCATATAAAATGATGAAATAGGCACACGCATTTTATTGAAGGTATAGTCGTACTGTACGTCCTGGTCTAAACTGCCGCCCATAACAAAGGTTCCGCCCTCAATGGGTACCAATCCCGGGCCGGGAGCGGGGTGTGTTTTTTTAAACATTTGGTAACCACCATTGTTCTTATCGTTGTATACCATCCCGGTTTTTTGTGACCTGGGCGGGGTGCTGCAACTGTACAGCACAATGCTCAACACAAAAAAAGCTAAAACAGACAGGGTAATTTTTTTTCTCATTTTAATACAAAAAGTAACTATTAGCCCACGGCTATATGTAGTTAGTAAGGACTAAGATACATCAATCAATTTAATTTTCCAGTTTTTTACCGGATACATTAGTCCTTTTAACGAAAAAAACTGTGGTAAGTTATACTAACGCGCATTTTTTTATTTATTTCATGGTTAAAATATTAACCGGTCTGCAACACTAACAATTAATATCCGTTAATTATTACGATTCAAAAAAATAACACCTAAATTACGGCGATGAAATTACTGAGCTTTTTTGTTAGAACCGGGGCCTTCGCCTTCGCCTTTACAGCATGTATTGATGTGCATGCGCAAACGGTAACACCCGGTACTAATTCAAACGGCAGCAGTGCCAATGCCATAACTACAGCGGTGCCTTTTTTGAGCATTTCGCCAAACGCGCGTTCGGGTGCCATGGGCGATGTTGGTGTAGCGCTTTCGCCCGAGGTAAACGATACCTACTGGAATCCGTCAAAGCTCGCGTTTTTAGAAGAGCCCACCAGTCTGTCGTTATCTTACAGCCCCTGGTTACGCAACCTCATACCTGATATTAACCTGGCCTACCTGAGCTTTGCCAAACGCACGGATGAGCGTACTACCTTTGGCGCCTCGTTACGTTATTTTAACCTGGGTACGATAGAATTGTACGATAATAACCAAAACCCGCAGGGTACTTACCAGCCAAACGAATTTTCGTTTGATGCTTCGCTTGCCCGTAAATTTGGTGATAACCTTTCGTTGGGGCTTACCGCGCGCTATATTTATTCGAACCTTACAAACGGCATTAGTGTAAATAGCCAGCAAACTAACTCGGCAAGCGCTGTTGCTGCCGATGTGTCCCTGTTTTACCGTAAACCGGTACAGCAATTTGGCACCGACGCGCTGTTTGCCTTTGGGGCCGATATATCAAATATTGGCACCAAAATGAGCTATACCGACGGCGGCAAAAAATACTTTCTGCCCACAAATTTAAAAGTAGGTGCGGCTAACACCTGGTTTTTAGATCCCGAAAACCAATTGACCTTTTCGCTTGATCTGAATAAATTATTGGTGCCAACACCGCCCATCCGTGATGTGAACGGCAATATCATATCCGGTAAGGATGACGACCGGTCTATCGTATCGGGTATATTTGGTTCTTTTAGCGACGCGCCGGGCGGTTTTAGCGAAGAACTGAAAGAGATCAGCTATTCTGTTGGCGCCGAGTACATGTACAGCAAAATATTCGCCCTGCGCGCCGGGTATTTCTATGAAAATCCCGACAAGGGCAACCGCCAGTATTTTACGCTTGGCGCCGGGTTTAAATACAGCGATTTTAACCTCGATTTTTCATACCTGGCGGCCAGCCAGCAAACCAGCCCGCTGGCAAATACCCTCCGTTTTACGCTTGGCTATAATTTCGGCAAAAAATAACAGCACATTATTATGAAGATAAAAGTAGGCTTTGGCTTTGATGTTCATCAGCTAAAAGAAAACCACCCTTTTGTATTAGGAGGCGTAAGGCTGGAGCACCACGCAGGCGCCTTTGGCCACTCTGATGCCGATGTATTGCTTCACGCGATAAGCGATGCCTTGCTTGGCGCGGCTAATCTGCGCGATATAGGTTACCATTTTTCGAATACCGACGACCGCTGGAAAGGCATCAGCAGCCTGATACTTTTGCAGGAAGTGGTTAAGCTGCTTGCGGATAAAGGTTATACGATAGGCAATATCGACGCGATGGTTTGCCTTGAGGCACCCAAGATCAACCCGCACATTCCCGCCATGAAAAAGAACATTGCCGAAGCCATCAGCATCAGCGAAGAAGACATCTCTATAAAAGCCACTACCAATGAGCAAATGGGCTTTATTGGCCGCCAGGAAGGTGTGGTTGCCTATGCGGTTTGTTTGATAGAAAAGGCCTGAGGCTACTGTACCCCTGTAAGATCGATAGTGAATATCATTACGGCGTCTGCGCGGCTGCCGTTTGATGGCGTGTGCCCGTAACCCAATGCTGATGGCAGGTATAGGATAATGCGCCCGCCGTTTTTAACATAAGGCAAGCCGATGATCCAGCCGGTAATCAAATTGCTCAGCTTGTATTGAGTGAGTGTGCCGTGGTCGAATATCGTACCGTCGGTGTACTTGCCCGAGTAGTTTACCGATATGGTTGAACTTGCGGTAGGGTTTACACCTGTACCCTGGGTAACGATCTGGTAATATAGTCCCGAAGCGTCTTTAGTTGCTGTAAGGCTGTTGGTTGATAAATAAGCTTGTATGGTCGCATCGTCTGTCGCGGCTTGTGCGGCGGCATCAAACGGTGTGGCGTTATCTGTTTTTGAGCACGACGCGAAGGTGGCAGTGATCACTAAAAGTATAAGAGCTAATTTTTTCATGCGTTGTTTTGTAAACGTTTTTATTGCACTTTCAGTACATCAATATCAAATGCCAGCACCGCGTTCTCTGGGATAGGACCTGAATCTCGTGGGCCATAACCCAAATGGGAGGGGATGATCAGCATTATTTTTCCGCCGGCTTTAACCAGGGGAATACCTATTGTCCAGCCCGGGATCACGTCCCTTAACGAGAAGCTTATCGGGTTTACACTGTGGTCAAACACCACACCGCTAAGCAGCCTGCCTTCGTAGGTTACATCAACAGTTGAGCCGGCAGTAGCGTTCGCTCCATTGCCTTCTTTAATTATCTGGTAATATAAACCCGATGTGTGCTTAACCGCGTTAATATGGTTTGTTTTGATATAGGCCCTTATTAATGAATCATCCACAGCTGCCTGTTTGGCCATCTGTTGCGAACCATTGTTATTGCACGATGCAAGGGCTACGGCAAATACAAGGGCGATCAATAATATTCTCTTCACCATTAAACTGTTGTCTTGATCTTCAATTCGTTCAGCTGCGTATCGGCAATGGTCGACGGCGAATCGATCATCACATCGCGGCCCGAATTGTTTTTAGGGAAAGCGATCACATCGCGGATAGAATCCAATCCTGCGAATATCGAGCACAACCTGTCGAAACCTAAGGCGATACCACCATGCGGCGGAGCGCCAAACTCAAAGGCATCCATCAGGAAGCCGAATTGCTTTTGTGCTTCTTCGGGTGTAAAGCCTAAGTGTTTAAACATGAGCGATTGCAGGGCCCTGTCGTGGATACGGATAGAACCGCCGCCTACTTCAATACCGTTAACCACCATATCGTAAGCGTTGGCGCGAACAGCTCCCGGGTTGGTTTCCAGCATTGGGATATCTTCCGGTTTAGGTGAGGTGAAAGGGTGGTGCATCGCGTGATAGCGCTCTGTCTCTTCATCCCACTCCAATAGCGGGAAATCAAGCACCCAAAGCGGCGCGTAAACATCTTTATTGCGGTAGCCCAAACGGCCCCCCATTTCTAAACGCAGTTCGCTTAACTGTTTGCGCACTTTATCGGTTCCGCCGGCTAATACCAAAACCAGGTCGCCCGGCTGGGTATTAAATGCTGCCGACCATTTTTTCAGTTCATCTTCGTTGTAGAATTTATCAACCGACGATTTTAAAGTACCATCGGCACCATGGCGCATATAGATCAAACCTGTAGCGCCAATTTGCGGGCGTTTTAACCATTCGGTCAGTTCGTCCAATTGCTTGCGGGTATATTCGGCAGCGCCTTTGGCGTTGATGCCTACCACCAGTTCGGCATTATCAAATACGCCGAAACCTTTGCCTTTTACAATGTCGTTCAGCTCCACAAACTCCATCCCGAAACGGATATCAGGTTTGTCGGAACCATACAGACGCATCGCGTCGGCATATTGCATACGTGGGAAATCGCCCAGTTCAATGCCTTTAACATTTTTGAACAGGTGGCGGGCCATCCCTTCAAAGGTGTTCAATATATCTTCCTGTGTGATGAACGACATCTCACAATCTATCTGGGTAAATTCCGGCTGCCTGTCGGCACGCAGATCCTCATCCCTGAAACATTTCACGATCTGGAAATAACGATCGAACCCGCTCACCATCAGCAATTGCTTAAAGGTTTGCGGCGATTGCGGTAAAGCGTAAAACTCGCCCGGGTTCATGCGGCTCGGCACCACAAAATCACGTGCGCCTTCCGGTGTCGATTTGATGAGCACCGGGGTTTCTACTTCTATAAAATCCAAACTATCCAAATAACGGCGAACCTCCTGCGCCAGCTTATGGCGCATTACCAGGTTGTTGCGTATTGGGTTACGGCGCAGATCCAGGTAACGATATTTAGCACGCAGCTCTTCGCCGCCATCGGTTTCATCTTCTATCATAAACGGTGGCACCTTGGCGCTGTTCAGCACTTCTATGGCAGATACAATGATCTCGATCTCGCCTGTCGGCATCTTAGCGTTCTTGTTGGTACGCTCAACCACCTTACCGGTTACCTTCACCACAAACTCGCGGCCCAGGCCACGGCTCTGCTCGCGCAGGGCGGCATCGCTGTCGGTATTAAACACCAATTGGGTTAATCCATAACGGTCGCGCATATCAATAAAGGTGGTGCCACCCAGGTCGCGCGATTTTTGCACCCAGCCACATAAAGTAACCGTTTCGCCTAAATTGCTGATATTTAATTGCCCGCAGGTATGAGTTCTAAGCATAAGTTTTCAATAAAAGTCTGCAAAAGTAACATTTTGTATTGATTTCACAGATGGATGATGGATTACAATTTATTTCGGACTTCGAATGTTCGATTTCGTATTTGGCAGGTAGGTAAAAGTCGGTATCTTGAGATATTTAATTCAATCATTGTTGTTGGTCGGGATTTACAATCCCCGACCCATTTGAAAGGGGATTTGCAATCCCCGAACGCATAATGGCTACTATTGAAATTTTACGATTTTCGCAATTCAAACTCAAAAAAAGGTAGGTATTTACTGATTTTGGTCGGTATTTGTCGGTAAATTTAACACCCACCATTATCAAATTCGCAATTAACAACATCATCCTCGCTTTGCGATATTTGATCATTTACATACGCTTCGCGCCTTCACACAAATATACGAAAATCGCCCCGCATCTCCATCTAAAATCAACCATCCAAAACCTCAAAATCAAAAAATCCGAAATCGAACATCCGAAACGGCGAAGCCTTCTTGAGTACCTTAAAAAAAACAAACAATAACGAAAAATCCGAAATCAAAACCCTACCTTTGCCCCATAATTCTCAAGGGGTGCCTTGCTTTGGATAAAGACGGACGCAGTTGCAAATGCTTCCAACCAAACTGAAAGACAGGCTGAGATCAAACCCATTGTTTAAGTACAAAGTCTTAAGTCCGAAGTCTTGAGTCCGAAAAGGACTATTGACTAAAGACTACCGACTAAGGACTTAGCAGGAACCTGATCCGGGTAATGCCGGCGTAGGGAGAGGTAAAATAGTTAAGTGTACTGCTTGTTCGCCCTGACTGGCAGATGGTTTAACTCAAATTTAATTTAAAAACATTGAAAAATTTATTTGCAGCGCTAAGCGTTCTGCTGTTGCCTTTTTTGGCTTCGGCACAATTTTCCGTATCCGGAAAGATCACAGACCAGCAAACGGGCCAGGCCTTATCGGGCGCCACCATTGCTATCGAAAACACCTATTCAACCGCCGTGGCCGATGCCCGCGGAGCTTACACCTTTAAAAATGTTAAAGCCGGTACGTATGTTATTAAAGTAACGTATGTGGGTTACAAACCTGCTCAAAAAACCATCGCTGTTTCGGCAGCTACAACCGCAAACTTTGAACTGGCCGCCGGCAATGTTATGGGCGACGAGGTAACCGTACGTGCTACCCGCGCCACCGCAAATTCGGCCACCACCTTTACCAACCTGAGCAAAAAAGACCTGGAAAAGAACAATGTGGGCCAGGATCTGCCTTACCTGCTTAACCAAACTCCATCGGTGGTTATCAGCAGCGATGCCGGCACAGGTATTGGTTATACCGGTATCCGCATCCGCGGGTCCGACGGTTCACGTACCAACGTAACCCTGAACGGTATCCCATTGAATGACGCTGAAGACCAGGGCGCCTACTTTGTGGATCTGCCCGATTTGGTTTCCTCTGTCGATAATATCCAGATCCAGCGCGGTGTAGGTACATCAACCAACGGCGCAGGCGCATTTGGTGCCAGCATTAATATGCAAACTACCACCCGCCGCGATACAGGCTATACGCAGCTCGATAATACTTTCGGCTCATTTAACACTTTAAAAAACACCATTAGTGTAGGCACCGGACTGCTCAATAACCATTTTACCTTTGATGGCCGCTTATCGCGCATCCAGTCAGACGGGTATATTGACCGTGCCTTCTCGCACCTTAAATCTTTCTTTTTAAGTGGTGCTTATTATGGCGAGAAAACATTGATCCGTGCCAACGTATTCTCCGGCTACGAGCAAACCTACCAGGCCTGGGATGGTATCCCCGAAGATATTTTGAAAGCCGGTAACCGCACCTATAATGAGTTAGGTTTAGAGGCCGATGGCAAAACCTATTATCCTAACCAAACCGATAATTACACCCAAAACTACGCGCAGTTACTGGTTGATCAGCAGATCAGCAGCAACCTGTCATTCAGCGGAGCTTTGCATTATACCAAAGGCTTTGGTTACTATGAGGAGTATAAAAATAACGCCAGCTTAACAGATTACGGCATTACCCCGGTAGTTATCGGCGGTACCACCATCAATACCTCGTCGTTGGTTCGCCAGTTATGGCTGAATAACGATTTTTACGGCTTAACCTACGCCCTGCATTACCAGCCGCAAAAAACCACCAACTTTACCTTAGGTGGTGCCTATAACGAGTACTTAGGCGCGCACTACAATAACATCCAATGGACGCAGCAGAGTACTAACATTAACCCGGGCTATGAGTACTCGCGTAACAACGCTAAAAAAACCGACTTTAATGTTTTTGGCAAGGTTGATTTCCAGGTAAACCAATTTACTTTTTTTGCCGACCTGCAATACCGCCATGTTAATTATTCGTTCTTAGGGTTCGACAAAAACCTGAACAATGTGCAGCAGGAGGCCAGTCTCGACTTTTTTAACCCTAAAGGTGGTATCACCTACCAGTTAAATGCTAAGAGCAATATTTACGCCTCTGTTTCTATAGCGAACCGCGAGCCTAACCGCAGCGATTTTGTGAACTCGACACCTGCCAGTCGCCCTAAAGCCGAGCATTTAACCGATTATGAAGCGGGTTACCGTTTAAACACCCCTATATTTAAAGGTGGCATTAACGGTTATTACATGAACTATACCAACCAACTGGTGTTAACCGGCGCGCTGAACGATGTTGGCGAGGCTACCCGCGTTAACGTGCCCGATAGCTACCGTTTAGGTGTGGAGTTTGACGGTAAACTTAAAATATGCGACGAACTAAGCTGGGCGGCAACCGCTGCGCTGAGCAAAAACAAGATCAGCAGCTTTACGTCGTATTATTTTAACTATGATAACAACACCAACGTTCCGTCGAACCTAAGCAATACCAATATCGCTTACTCGCCGTCGTTTGTGGGTTCGAGCGAAATATCATGGTTGCCGTTTAAAGGTGCCGAGGCTGCTTTTATCAGCAAATATGTAGGTATGCAGTACCTGGATAATACATCGAACACTAACCCTACTGGTTTTGCCGGTTCTGATAAAACATCCAACCGTGCCATCAATTCGTACTTTGTGAACAATGTAAGGCTGCGTTACAGCTTCCAGACCAGGGCGGTTAAAAATATAGGTTTATCGTTACTGGTGTATAATATCTTCAGCGAAAAATATGTAACCAACGGTGCCACCTATCCTGATATTGAAAGCGGACAAGTAGTAAACTATAACTATTACTTCCCGCAGGCGCCGCGTAACTTTTTCTTATCATTAAGTTTAGGGTTTTAAGTTATGCATTGGCAAGAGTGGTACCTGCTGTTTCTGCAGCAAATGAAACAAACCAGCCCCTTAGAATGGATAGCCGTTATAATGGGTGTTGCCGAGGTATTGCTGGCGCGTATTAACAACGTGTGGCTGTACCCCGCCGGAATTTTAGGTACCCTTTTAGGCACATACCTGTACTTTAACTCGGGTTTGTTTGCCGAAAGCCTGCTCAATGTGTATTACCTTGTAATGAGTTTTTACGGGTGGTATTATTGGATAAAGAAAACCAATGAGCCGCCCGTAGAAATTTCATATTCAACCGCTAAAGAATGGCTGGTAACTATAGCCATCTCTTTATTTGGCGGTTTGTTCCTCTATTTCATATTAAAGAATTTTACTTCTTCTACCGTGCCCATCTGGGATGCCTGGGTATCATCTACCGCCTGGGCGGGGATGTGGCTGCTGGCAAGGCGCAAAATTGAGAATTGGGTACTGCTTAACATCTCCAACATATTTGCCATACCGTTATGCTTTCACAAAGGCCTGGCGCTGTTTGGTTTTTTAACCATTTTCTTTTTTGTAATAGGCACCTGGGGTTTTTTTGATTGGCGCCGCATATACCGCGAAGAAAAAATAAAACGTAAACTAATCCTTGTAAGCTAATGGGCATAACCGCGCATCCTTCATTGCAGCTTCTGCCGGAGCACGTCGCCACTATTCGTAATGATGCGGCTGTTGCCGAAAGCGAGGGTAAATTACAACCCGCGCAATTGGATGTGATCTATCAGCAGCAATGGTTTAAAATGCTGGTGCCAAAAACTTACGGTGGCCTTGAGCTAAGCCTGCCCGACGAAGTGCGCCTGATAGAGGCCATAAGCTGGGCCGATGGCAGCATGGGCTGGGCCGTAACATTATGCACCGGCGCAGGCTGGTTTGGAGGATTTTTAGATGCCGGACTGAGTAAAAAGATATTTGCCTGCCGGGATGTTTGCCTTGCGGGAAGCGGAGCGCCAAACGGCACCGCTATTTTAGATGGCGACGGCTATAAAATAAGCGGCATCTGGAAATATGCCAGCGGTGCTTTACACGCCACGCATTTTACCGCCAACTGCATTATGCACAGCCCTGATGGTAAAGCAGAAGTGCGTCCCTTTATTTTTGATAAGAAAGACGTAGCCGTTTTACCCGCCTGGAACTATACCGGCATGATAGCCACCGGCAGCCATAGCTTCGAGGTAAAAGATGTACATGTTGGCAGCGACAGGTGTTTTAAAATAGACCCCGCTTTCGCGCTTGTGCCTACGCCCTTATACCAATACCCCTTTCATCAACTGGCCGAGGCTACGCTGGCGGTAAATATATCAGGCATGGCCATCCATTTTATCGATCTGTGCCGGGAGGTATTTGCCGAAAAGATCACGCGTAAAGGACTATCGCAAAATCAGCAAGCCGAGTTGGACGAAGTTTTGAATAATGCGGTTACGAGGCTCAATGCGATACGCCCCGGTTTTTATAGTATCCTGTACCAATCATGGTTAGATTATTTGGGCGATACCTTGTTAACACGCCAGGAGAACCTGCTGAAAGTAAGTGATGCGAGCCGTAAACTGGCCAAAACATCGTTGCAACTTGTTGATGAGCTGTACCCTTATTGCGGCCTCATCGCGGCAAGCAAAGGCTCCGAAATTAACCGTGTTTGGCGCGATATCCATACGGCCAGCCAGCATGCCCTGTTAACTTTTGCCGAATAATTTAAAAGGCTTAACATAAACGTTATATACGTTTCAATTCGATTGCGGATATTTGGAGCTTTGACCTCATATCCAATGAAAATTAAACACCTGTTCATCGCTTTATTGCTTGTACCTGCAATTACCTCGGCCCAAACTAAAAAAACTGCAACTGCTACTGCACCCGCCACTACTCTTCCCAGACCCAAACTGGTAGTAGGCCTCGTTGTCGACCAGATGCGCTGGGATTACCTGTTCCGTTATTACGACCGTTACCAGGCCACAGGCTTTAAGCGCCTGCTGAACGAAGGCTTTAGCTGTGATAATACAAACCTGGATTATATCCCCACAGTAACCGCCGCGGGGCATAGTTGTATCTATACCGGCTCCGTGCCATCTATACATGGCATTGCCGCTAACGATTTCATCATCCAGGCCACCGGCAAAACCATGTATTGTACCGATGATGCTTTGGTTAAAACTGTGGGCAGTACTTCGGCGGCAGGACAAATGTCGCCCAGGAACTTATGGGTAAGCACCGTTACCGATGAGTTGCGCTTAGCCACCAACTTCCGATCGAAAGTGATCGGCGTGGCATTGAAAGACCGCGGCGCTATTTTGCCCGCGGGGCACTCGGCCAACGCCGCTTATTGGTTTGATGATGTCACCGGAAATTGGATCACGAGTACCTACTACATGGCCGACCTGCCGGAATGGGTTAAAAAGTTTAACGACCAGAAACTGGTGGCCAAATATTTAAACCAGGACTGGAACACGCTTTACCCCCTCAATACTTACCTGCAAAGCACCGAAGATAACAGCCCAAAATACGAAGGTAAATTTAAAGGAGCCGATGCGCCAACCATGCCTGTAAAAACATCTGGAGGTAATTATGGTACCATCCGCAGTACGCCTTATGGTAATTCGCTTACGCTGGATATGGCCAAAGCCGCCATCGAAAATGAAAAACTGGGCAAAAATACAGTGACTGATTTTCTGGCGGTAAGCCTGTCGTCTACCGACTACGTAGGCCATCAATTTGGTGTTAACGCGGTGGAAATAGAAGATACTTACCTGCGCCTAGACCGCGAGCTGGGCAGCTTTTTAACTTACCTCGATGCTAGCATAGGCAAAGGCAATTACACCGTATTTTTAACTGCCGACCATGGCGCGGCACATAACCCTGCATTTTTAAACGATCACGGCATCCCGGCGGGAGTATGGCCCATAGCTAATGTATTGAAGGACCTGAATAAATACCTGGCCGATAAGTACCAGGAAAAAAGCCTGGTATTAAGCCTGATGAATTACCAGGTGAACCTGAACAATGCCGTTATTGCTGATAAAAAGATAAGTGAATACGCCCTGAAACAGGATTGCATAACGTTTTTGCAGAAACAGGAAGGCGTAGCTTATGTAGTGGATATGCAAGCGGCCCTGCAAGCGGCCATTCCCGAAGCGATACGCACCCGCATTGTTAACGGCTATAACGCCGAACGCAGCGGCGCTATCCAGATCATTTTAAAACCCGGCTGGTTTGACGGGCATGGCACTACCGGCACCACTCATGGCACCTGGAACCCTTATGATACCCACATCCCCTTGTTATTTATGGGCTGGGGTGTACAGCACGGCCATACTAACCAACCCACCCACATGACGGATATCGCGCCAACTGTTTCGGCGCTGCTGCATATACAGGCACCTAACGGTAATATTGGTTTGCCGATAGTGCAGGTATTGAAGTAATAATAAGACGGGAAGTCCGGAAGAGACGATCATAAAAAACTTTCGGACTTACGCGGACTTTACCGACTTTCGGGCTACATAACATGAAAAAATATATCTCCCGTTTCCATTACATCACGCAGGATATACCCGGCCGGTCGCATATCGACCAGGTGGATATGGCCTGCCAGGCAGGTGCCAACTGGATACAATACCGGAGCCTAACAAAAGCAGGCGATGAGTTGATAGATGAGCTGCACCAGGTAGCCGCTATTTGCGACGACTGGGGAGCAACACTTATTATTACCAACCATTACCATTTACTGGATAAGGTAGATGCGCAGGGCGTGCATATGGAAGACCCGGATGTGGATGTGGCGGCGATACGCCAGGCCATCTCCGACGAAAAAACCTTAGGTGCAGCTGCTTTTAATATAGGCCAATTGCTGCGGCTGCAAAATTCGGGCGTGGTTGATTATGTGGCTTGCGGCCCCTTTGCCCGTACTGGCAGCAAAGCTGATGATCCCACTTTATTAGGCTATAACGGCTATCGCGACTTACAAAAGCACCCCATCCACATCCCGGTGATAGCGGTTGGCGGCATACAGTTAAACGATGTTGAACATTTAATGCAGACAGGCATAGCCGGCATAGCGGTATCATCTGCAATTAATTTAGCCATAGATCCTAAAGCGGCGGTAAAGGAATTTTATCAGAAGATATATTAGAACCCAAATGCCCGCGTAAGGGATTGGAAGGGTTTAGTGCGCAGCACCGGAGCGAAGCGTAGCCCTGCAAAGCCCGGCCCCGCTTCTATCGGCGGGGTACGCCCTGATATTCTTCGACAAGCTCAGAATGACATTTAACAAAAAAGCCTCCCGACAGATTATCGGGAGGCTCCTCTATTTAAAACTATTTAACACATTATTTTATACCGCCGTATACGTTGTTGAATGTACCGCCTTGTGGGTCGATACCGGATATGCGGAGGTTGCCGTCTTTAATGTTGGCAATGGCTTTGTCGATATCGTTCGAGCTGTTAACCGGCACCTGGTTGATGCTGGTGATTACCGAACCAACTTCTATACCCAACTCATCGAACATTTTACCCGAACGTACCTGGGTAACTACCACGCCCGATTTTACACCGAACTTAGCTTTTTGGCCCGCGCCAAGCGGCTGGAAGCTTGCACCCAGTTTGTTATAGATCTCTTCGGCAGATTTGTTAGCCAGCAGGTTTTTAGAAACCGCGGTTTCGCCTTTAAGGGTTACGTTAAAGTTTTTCTCGTGGCCGTCGCGCAGTACGGTTAACTCTACTTTATCGCCCGGCTGTAAGCGGCCAATAGTTTCCTGCAGGTCAGATGATTCGGTAATGGTTCGGCCATTCACTTTGGTGATGATATCGGCCGGTTTAATACCTGCCGCTTCTGCCGCGCCGCCTGATACCAACTCATCAACATATAAACCGTTGGTGGTGTTAATTTTCAGTTCCTGGGCAATATCAGGGTTTAATTCGCGGAAGCTAACACCTATGAAAGCACGTTTTACGGTACCATATTTCTGGATATCGTTCAGCACTTTTTTAGCCAGGTTAACCGGGATGGCAAAGCCATAGCCTTCATATGAGCCTGTTTGCGATGCGATAGCCGCATTAATACCGATCAGTTCGCCTTTGGTGTTTACCAGGGCACCACCGCTGTTACCGGGGTTAATGGCAGCATCTGTTTGTATGAACGACTCGATAGCTTTGCTTGCCTTAGGCACACTTTGTTGCTGCCTGCGCAGGCTGCCGCCAAAAGGGTTAATTTCCTGGTCGTTATTATCCTCGCTGCCAATGATACCGATGTTACGGCCCTTGGCGCTGATGATACCGGCGGTTACCGTTGAGGTTAAGTTAAAAGGGTTACCTACGGCCAATACCCACTCGCCAACACGGGCGTTATCGCTGTTGCCTAATTTTACAATAGGCAGGTTGGTAGCGTTTATTTTGATAAGAGCAAGATCGGTATTAGGGTCGGTACCGATAACTTTGGCCTGGAAGGTACGCTTGTCGTTAGTTGTGATCTCGATCTTGTCGGCTTTATCAACCACGTGGTTATTGGTTACGATATAGCCATCAGGCGAGATGATCACACCCGAACCCGAAGCGCGCTGCGGACCCTGAGGGCGTATACGTTGACCGAACATCTGGCCAAACATTTGCTCCATCTGGTCTTGTCCGCCACCTGCTGCCGCGTAAGTGGTACGTATGTATACTACGGCAGGTGTTACTGCTGCCGCGGCCTCGGTAAAATCGAGTTCGCCGGTGCTCGATACGATTTGCGGCATTTTATTGCTGGCATAATACACTTTCTGCTGATCTTCGAAAGATAAGCCGCTGTTTGCAGGTTCGATGATCTTATACGCGCCTACTGCTATGGCGCCACCCACAAAGGCTGTTAAAAGGGTTAATCCAAAACTTTTCATATTCATAATCTATTTTTCTCCTGTTCTTTATCAGTCTCAAATTTAATACCATATAGACGAATTTGTCAATACTAAATTACCTGTCAATGTGTTAAAATATGTTAAAACGCTTTTTTAATTCCCTCCTCGGGGAGGGGTGCGCCGGGTTGTGATTTGGCAGGGAGGGATAAATCCGCTATGCTTATCGCATAAACCCCTCCCTGCACCCTCCCGTGGGGAGGGAATCGCGCAAGTCAACGCTTTTAACATTTTACCCTTAAATTACGCCATTTCATATTAAAGGTACTAATATTGTGATAGCAATACGTAATTGCGATGACACATATAACGAATACATTGAAAACAAAGTTTTATAAATACCAGGGCGCAGGCAACGATTTTGTATTGGTAGATAACCGCGATATGAGCTTTAACCACCAAAACCCCGAGGTTATTGCCCGCATTTGCAATCGCCGCTTTGGCGTTGGCGCCGATGGTATGATGTTTTTACAGCACCACGAAGGCTTTGATTTTGAGATGATATACTATAATGCCGACGGCAACCCCAGCAGCATGTGCGGCAACGGCGGGCGCTGCATTGTAGCCTTCGCGAAGTTTTTGGGGGTGATTGACGAAGAGACGAACTTTTTGGCAGTCGACGGCCCGCATTATGCCAAAATTGCCGAAAGCGGCGACTGGGTGAGCCTGCAGATGATAGATGTTGACCATATTGCGCAGGACGGCGAAGCCTATGTGCTGAACACAGGCTCGCCACATTATGTACGGCTAACCACCGGCCTTGTTAATAAGGATGTGTATTACGAGGGCCAAACCATACGCTATAACGATACCTACCGCAACGAAGGCATAAACGTAAACTTTGTAGAGCCCGCTACCGACGGCTACTTTGTGCGCACCTACGAACGCGGCGTGGAAGACGAAACCTACGCCTGCGGAACCGGCGTAACCGCAGTAGCCTTAGCCATGGCCCACCGCGAACAACAAACCGGGCATATAGTAACCCCCATAAAAGTGCTGGGCGGCAACCTGAGCATCTGCTTTGATTACGATGGCGCTAAGTTTAGCCATATCTTTTTGGAAGGGCCGGCGGTGAAGGTGTTTGAGGGGACTTTGGAGGTCTGATGTCGGAGGGCGGAAGTCGGAGATTTTATTTCGGATTTCGGATGTTCGATTTCGGATTTGGAAGTTCACTTATACCCGATTGACAAATCATTTTGCAGACCTATCTTTAGTGGTATGTATGATATGGTTTTTATGATGACGGATCAGCCAAGTACTTGTCCTTATTGCGGTGCAAGGTCAGATTGGATCGGTTATTTTTATCATACTTTAGCTAAGTCTATCATAAATGAATGTTTAGCACCATTATGCGGATGTTTATTTATTGAAGTAGAAGATTTAGATTTCCTTAACGCCACATGAAATAAGATAATTCGCTGTTGCATTGTAGAACTCTGGTCGTGCGGTTGGGTCATTGGGATTTCCTTTCGGCACAAAAATCACCATACCTTCTCGCGCTCTCGTCATCAGCACCCGGTATTTGTTTATGAGATATTTTTGAGTTTCCAAGTTAGCCGTATTTTGCCATTTATGCCCCTTAAATGCCTTGTGACTCCACTCGTTTTTTACTCTTCTCAAGTCGGCATCCCAACAAACACCAACCCAGTCTAATTCTAAACCCTGTATACCAAATTCCGTAGCAGGTATTTCTAAAAAATAAGATGATCGAATATCACTGCGTGGATTTAAAAACCAATGTTCGGCTTCTAAATCTAATTTCACTTCAAGCCCACAAGCCCTTAGCCTTCTTCCGCCTGAACTTGCGACTAATCCCATCCTTCGCGTACCTTTGCATTTATGTCGCAACCAGTCTCTTGCCTTTTCTAAATCTCTCGTTATAACAATTTCATATTTATTAAGGTGTTCATTTAAAATTAATTGCGCCTGACGGGGTTGATTGTCTAAAACCAAACTTACCCATTGAGATAATTTTTCGGCTTTATATGATCTTATTGAAACATTAAGATGCAAGTCCGGATTCTCTATGATTTCTAACCCAGTAGGCTCATTTTCAAACAAGGTTAAGTTGCCTGTACTATGGTTGCCAACTTTTAATTCTGGTGAGATGTAAATTTTCCAATCTTTAAAGTTCGTTTGAAGAACTTTACCCCATTCTGGTAAGCCGGCTTCACCAGTATTTATTTCTTGACCACCACCAACTAAAGCTATAATCACTGCCCAGTCTTCATGTCGAGACATTATATTAAACATTATCTCTGGCTCGGAAAAAGCTTGATTTGATTCTTTCTCTTTAGAGCCTTTCACTGCCTTTCTTAATGAGTGAGCAGCATTCCAAGCTCTTTGTGCCTCATCAAATATTATTATTTTATTATTTGGAGTGTTAGAGCCTTCGGTATGATAGAGCTTGACAAACGAGTGAACATTTTCAATAAATGAAACAATCCGAGTTGTTTCCTTTTTCTTTGCGGCGCCGTCTTTTAGTTTTAGTTTTTTAAAAGCGTCCCGTGTCAAGGCCTCTCTTAATACCTTTATTAATGGGCCATTACCTGATAAAAATGTGGCTAAAGAGCTTTCCGACGTTTGAAATTCAATGTGGTGAGCTATATTTAACCCTGCTAATGTTTTGCCTGCTCCAGGCACACCAGTTATAAAACAGATTATTTTTTCATTGTTCTTCTTCGCCAATTCTATTGCATCGAGAACTGCATTTGTAGTTTTGGTTAAGTTAATTCCACCTGCATGAGACCTTGCAATTTCTTTTACTGATTTGCCAGCGTACAGAGTTTGAGCAGCTTCTATAATTGTTGGTGTGGGAGAATATATGCTATCATTCCATTTGATATAGTCTATTGAAGTCTCTTCCTTTTCCCATGTCTTTAAAATTCTCGTTATACAATCTGAAAAAGTGTTTGCATTTGTACAGTAAATATCTTGAACTTCCTCACCATTATCCGAGAATTGATTAACTACTCCACTCGCTTCAGTTGCTAATAAAAGAGGGATGATTTTTTTGTTTCTTGATTCAAAATGAAAATCTCTTAAATCTAAACAGTAATCCAACAGTTGCTCTTTGTCGGCAGGACTGTATTCGGATTTGCCAACTTTAAATTCAATAACTATTAATATGCGATCTGTAATTAAAAGAACGTCAATTCTTTTATCGCGCCTTGCGATTGGATATTCCAACACAACGCCAAAGTTTTTAAACTGTGGTATTTGCTCTGATAAATCTTCGAACGATGATTGAAGTATTTTAATTTCTTCAATCCATGAATTGGTTTGAGAATGTAACTGTTGATGAAAACCAGCTCCCGCCTTTTCGGTTAAACTTCCAACTATTGAATTGTACGCCTCATTTATAAATTGGCCTACGCTATTGATATAGAATGCGGCCATTATTTATTGAAGATTGGTGAGTCAAAGAAAGCCTTTAACGTTACTTCTAAAGCAACGATCAGTTTTTCTAAATTCTCGATTGAAATATTTCTGCGCCCATTTTCAACATCAGTAACATAGGTTCTATCAATTTCAGCTTTATTACCTAATGCCTCTTGTGATATACCCAATTGGGATCGCAACTCTTTAATTCTTTGCCCAACTTTAACCTTGATGCTCATGTTAGCTAAGTTGGCGTATTGTTGACTATGAGCCAACGGACTATAAGTGTCATTTAATAAAAAGTTCACTCATATCCGATTGACAGGCTGGCTGATCCTACCTAAATTTGCCTCCATGCCCAACATCAAATTCAACTACCTCTACCGCGATGGCGGTAATTACAAAACCTTTGGAGAGGTGGTGTTCGCTAATCCCGACAATATTCCTTTGGCTGAGATAGAAGTCCGTATTAAATCCAAACTCATCGATGGGACATACTTTTATGCTAATGTGTTTGGTGTGCCGAATCTGCTCCTGGGCACTTTCGATTATGACCTCGACCCCACCTGGCACGAGTTTGAAAGCGTAGCCGAAACTTGCGAAAGCGCTGTTTTTTCGCTATCTTTATGGGAGGTGGTTGAGTAAGTTCATTGAGTTGATTGGGTGAGTGGTTGGTTTTTGATAATACCTGTTTTTACCTGTTTTTCGCAAAGCGCTTGGAGCGGGGCGCAGAGTGTAAGAGTTCTTTTATATAACTGCTTTTACCTGTTTTTGGGTAACGAAAATGAGCACCACCTTTTACCACCCGGTTCAAATGGTCGAAAAGGATATATATTGAAGAATTGAAAATTATTAGCTAAATTTGAATATGGTAGTAGTTATAGAAAAAAACAGCGACCTGAATAAGATCAAAAAGCTGATAGCCCAAAAACAGTCGGCTAAGAAATTTGATGCAAAACACTTTTGCGGCCTGCTAAAAGCCAATGAGGACGCATTAAAGATACAGCACCGTTTACGCGATGAATGGAAATAGGCTTTTCTTAGATACAAACATCTGTATCTACCTGCTCGACGGCGATATAATTTTGGCCGAACTGTTAAATGATCAGGATATTGTTATTTCGTTTATCACCCAAATTGAGTTGTATGCCTATCATGGCAATAACGAAACTGCGATAGCTGTTTTAGATGAGTTTATAAAATCGGTTACAGTGATAGACATCACACCCGAAATAAAACAACAAACAATATATATCCGCAAGGAATATAAATTGAAAATACCCGACAGTATTATAGCCGCGACGGCTTTGGCAAATTCGGTAACATTCATTTCGGCGGATAAAGCTTTTAGACGAGTAACCGAGTTGGAACTGTTGCTGTATAAAAACTAAATTGACAACACCCATGAATACCCATATTTTTTGCGAGGGTGTATCGGGACATAATTATCAAAATGGCAATGAGGCACCTGTTTTTCCTTAAAAAGTACCTGTTTTTACCTGCTTTTTATACCGGTTTAAGGGCTTAAATTATAAAAATTATAATTATTGAACTGCGAGCCGATTGAGGGTAAAATTAGTGCCCGAAATTTTTGGGGATGCTGTAATTTATAGGTAGGTTTGAATTTTTTGTTGATGTAGCTTCTCTAAATTTTTTACATCAACCTATGTTACGTGTCGATAGCAGCAAGCCATGCCAGGTAGTTTACAGTATTTGTAAGCACGAATTTTTGGGCTATGTTATTGAGCCGCACGTAGTTCAGTTAAATCCTAACGGCGAGTTCTCGCTTACTTACCAGCGCCTGTTCAGCAATACGGCCAAAGAGTTTGGCAGCTGTACCGACGAGACGGACATCAAGCTCATCAAGGTGCTCGACGAGCTGGAGCAGGCGGCCATCATACGCAAGTATCATAAAAAACAGATCAGGCCGATAGAGTTCTTCGCCAAAATATTCAACGACCAGTTTTTTGATACCATACGCCCCAAAATGGAAAAGCGCATGGCCGAGGCCCTGGCGCTGATGCCCGGCAAGCAGTTGTACCAGATGAGCAAGGAGGGTTACCCCGCCGGCAAAAAGGTGCAGATAGCCGCCGAGGCGGCTTCGGTGCTGTTCCATTTCAGGCGGAACGAGGAGGAGATACGGTACTTCCCTACCATAAAATACCAGGGCATGCGCATTGAGTTCATGTTCAAAAACGCCGAGGTAATATGTAACCACCCCGCCTGGATGCTGCTGGATGATGTGCTGTATTACTTCGAAAAAGATATTGAAGGCAAAAAGCTGGTGCCCTTTTTAAACAAGCGCTATATAGCCATCCCGCGTAGCAGCGAGCAGAGCTATATGGAGCGGTTTGTGGCTCCGCTTATCGAAAAGCATAACGTGTATGCGGAGGGCTTTACCATTGTGAGCGATAAGTTTGAGGCCACACCGATACTGAAGCCGATATATGTGGAGGGCGGCGTGTCGCAACTGCAGCTGTATTTCCGTTATGCCAGCTATATGTTCCCTTACGGGGATGGCCGGGTGGTTTCGGTGCGGATAGAGAAAGAGGGCGACGAATATTCCTTTCATCGCGTAAAGCGCTCCATCGCCTGGGAAAAGGGCAAGCTGGAACAACTGGAAAAGATGGGTCTGAAGGTGGTATCGTCGCTGTTCCAGAATTTGGAGGTGGCTGTAGCCGAAGAGGAGGAAGACAGGTCGTTCTCGGTGTTCGAGTGGATGAACCAGCACCATGATGACCTGATTGCCGATGGCTTTGAACTGGAGCAGCCTGAAGGGCAAAAGCGCTACCTGTTCGGCAACAGCAAAATTGACCTGCAGGTAAAGGAAGGTAACGATTGGTTCGACATTTATGCCGTGGTGCATTTTGGGCCGTACCAAATCCCCTTTATGGAGCTGCGCAACCATATACTAAACCGTAAAAAGGAGTTTCTGCTGCCGAGCGGCGAGATAGCGGTGATACCCGAAAAATGGTTCTCGCAATACGGCAACCTGCTGGTTTTTGCCGAGCACGATAAGCACCTGAAACTGCGCAAGCACCATATAGGCCTGATAAACGACCTTGCGGATGGCGAGTTGGCCGGCATTGCCATTAACCGCAAGCTGCAAAGATTGGCGGATTTTGAGGAGATGGAAGAGGTAGCCATGCCTAAGCATTTTACGGGCACGCTGCGCCATTACCAAAAGGCAGGCTATAACTGGTTCCACTTTTTAAAGAGCTACCATTTTGGCGGCTGCCTGGCCGATGATATGGGCCTGGGCAAAACCATACAAACGCTGGCCCTGCTGCAAAAAAATAAGGAGGATGCCGAGGCGCAGGGAGGTAAGTGTACATCATTGATCGTGATGCCGACCTCGTTGATATACAACTGGCTGAACGAGGCGAAGAAATTCGCGCCCAAACTAAAAATGATGGTGCATACGGGTACCTTCCGCAACAAAAACCCAGAGGTGTTTGGCAAGTATGATGTAGTGATTACCACCTACGGCATTACGCGGATAGATATTGATGTGCTGAAGGCTTTTTACTTTGACTATATCATTTTGGATGAGAGCCAGAACATCAAGAACCCATCGTCAAAATCGTACCAGGCGGTGAAGTTGCTCAAATCGGGCTTTAAGCTGATATTGAGTGGCACCCCGGTAGAAAACTCGGTGAACGACCTGTGGACGCAGATGAGCTTTATTAACCCGGGATTACTGGGCAGTCAGAAGTTCTTTATGGATGAGTTTGTGACGCCTATTGAGAAGAAGAAGGACGAGGAGAAGGCGCGCAAGCTGCAGGCGCTCATCAAACCTTTTGTGATGCGCCGCACCAAGGAGCAGGTAGCCACCGAGCTGCCGCCAAAGACAGAGAACCTGTTCTACTGCCAGATGAGCGAGGAGCAGGCCAATGTGTACGAAGAAGTGAAATCGGAATACCGAAATGAGTTGCTGAAGAGTTTGGAAGACGGCACCTTCGCGCAGGCGCAGATGCAGGTGTTGCAGGGGCTGATAAAACTACGCCAGATAGCGAATCACCCAAGCATGATAGACGAGAACTACGAGGGTGATTCGGGTAAATTTGAGAGCGTTACCCATACGTTGATGAACGTGCTGGATGGCGGACATAAGGTGCTCATCTTCTCGCAGTTTGTAAAACAGCTCACCATATACCGCCAGCATTTTGAAAAGGAGCACATCCCCTACACTTACCTGGATGGCAGCACACAGAACCGGGGCGAAATTGTAAAGAAATTCCAGGAGGATGAAAATACAAGGGTATTCCTGATATCGATAAAGGCAGGTGGTGTGGGTTTAAACCTTACCGAAGCCGATTACGTGTTCATCCTGGACCCATGGTGGAACCCGGCGGTGGAACAACAAGCGATAGACAGAACGCACCGCATCGGGCAGACTAAGAACGTGTTCATCTATAAATTCATCACCAAGGATACGGTGGAGGAGAAGATACTGGCGCTGCAACAGCGGAAGCTCAGTTTATCCAGAGCGCTTATTACTACGGAGGAAAGCTTTATCAAGTCGCTTTCTGCGGAGGATATCAGGGAGATACTGGCTTAAATGTAGGATGTGAGAGGTACGATGGAAGATGGGGTGCAGATGTAAGATGTAAGAGGTACGATGGAAGATGTGGGAAGAGGTTGGCGCTACGTTCGCTTAGTAAAGGTTTTTCTACACGGCTGAAATGACACAGCGTGTGTTAAGTATTTAACATATCTTAATATAATTTAACATTATTTTAATTGCTTTAATCGCCTGAGTACTTTACATTTGCATATCACAATGAAAAAAACAGGTGCCATATTATTTTTTATGCTATTCGCCGCTTCGGTGTTTGCATGCGATCCTAATATGGTCGGCAAAAAGCTTTGTCATTGCCCCAAACCTGTGCATGGTAAATGCCTGTTAGATTCTTTGTCGAAAACAAGAAATAACGCCACTTTGAAAAGGGTTGACATACAGGCAAAGAAAGCCACCAAAGATGAACCTAAGTCCATCTTTTCGGGCTTGTTCTCTTTCGAGTTCCACACCTCTTCTATCGAAGATTTCTTCCTTTCAGCTCAAAAAGTGCTGATAGAAAAGTTCTCCTGATCATTCATAACGGTGCCCCGGCTCATGCTTCGGCGCAACCACGGTGATCAAACCGATCACAAATAAAACAATACCGATAAAGCGCGGCCAGCTGAAAGACCTGATACCGTTCAGGTAAACGGTACTGTCGGATGATTGAACCGCGTTTAATGAATGCGCATTCTGGAAAAGCAAACCTCCAATGATCACGATGGCAATACCTGCCACCATGAAGTAAATTCCGGTCTTATTCATATAATTGGTTATTGGTTAACTATTTAACGTTATATAAATATAATATGTTTTATTTGATTAATTTTTAAATAATTGCATCAATTTCGCTTCTTTAGCGTTGTATATAAAAAACTGAACGAATGAGACCATCTATCCGGAAATACATTAAGGCCCTGCCAGTACTATTCATCATCGCCATATTAACGGGCTGCGGTAAACCTAAGGACCTTAATTTTGGCCTTGTACATAATATAAATGTTAAAAGCATTACCACCGGCGGCATTACCATTGAGGGCACCCTGCCTATTGAAAACCCGAACGGTTATCGCATAAAGGCGCAGAATGCCGATGTAGCTGTTACCGCCGGCGATAAAGAGATAGCCCGCATTAAACAAAACCTGCCCGTAACGCTGCCCGGCAACTCAAAAGGGGAATATACCGTTAACGCCACCATTAGTGTTGGCAGCGGCAGCATCATGTCGTTAATGAGCGTTTTTAACAGCAATACCGATCTCAATTTGAATGGTACGGCTACCATATCATCATTCCTGGTGCATCGTGATGTACAGATACACCAAACCGGGGTACAAAATTACCTGAAGCCCATCCTTGGCGGGATGAAGTTATTCTGAGCGGGAGCAAGAGCAATATATTTTGCTTAATTTGCCTGCTGTATGGTTAAGCCTATCTTATCTGCAATAAAATACCTGTTACGCTGGTTTGCTTTGGTTGTGCCCGTGGCGGCGGCTATTGGCAGCATGGTGGCTTTGTTTTTATGGCTGCTAAGCTGGGCTATACATTACCGCTTTGCACATACCTGGTTGCTGTATTTACTGCCCTTGGCGGGGATAGTGATACATTTGGCCTACAAATACTACGGCAGCTCGGCCGAGCGGGGCAATAACCTTATTATTGACGAGATACACCAGCCCGGCGCCGGTGTACCTAAAAGGATGGGGCCGCTTATTTTAGTAACAACGGTAATTACACACCTTTTTGGCGGCTCGGCGGGGCGTGAGGGGACGGCAGTGCAAATTGGCGGCAGTATTGCCAACCTGTTTGCAGGCTGGTTCGGGCTGGAGCAAAAGGATGTTCAAACCCTGCTGACAGCCGGCATAGCGGCAGGCTTTGGCGCCGTATTCGGCACGCCGTTTACCGGGGCTGTTTTTGCTATAGAGGTATTGAACAGCCGCAAAACACATTACGCCTACCTGTGGCCCTGCCTGGTGGCAGGTTTTGTTGGCGACTATACCGTTTACCTGTGGCGCATTAAACATACCGCTTACCATATTGATGCCTTTGCCGCCGGCGATTTTAACTTTTATACCCTCATCCTGCTAAAGATCATCCTGGCGGCGGCGTTGTTTGGCCTGGTGAGCAGGTTATTCGCTAAACTGGTGCATGGCATTAAATCGGTATTTTTAAGGTACATTAAAATTACCTGGCTCATACCTGTTATTGGCGGTAGCATCATCATCGGCCTTACCTTTTTGCTGGGTAAACCCGATTATTTGAGCTTAGGGGTTGATGCGGAATACCCGAAAGCGGTAACCATTGTATCGGCATTTCATAACGGTGGTGCCGAACTGTTAAGCTGGTTCTGGAAGCTGTTGTATACCGCCGTAACTTTAGGCACAGGTTTTAAAGGAGGCGAGGTTACACCGCTGTTTTATATAGGCGCAACCATGGGCAATACGCTGGCTACCCTGCTTAATGCGCCGGTGAGCTTGTTCGCGGCGCTGGGCTTTATCGCGGTTTTTTCGGGGGCAACTAATACACCGGTAGCCTGTACTATTATGGGGATGGAACTTTTTGGTATAGAATATGCCCCATACTTCGCGGTGGCCTGCTTTATCGCTTATTTGTTTAACGGTAACGCAGGGATATATTCATCGCAATTCAGGGATACTGCCGGATCCGACAAAAAAAAATACATCAAAAACAAGCTGCTGAAATATAGGTTTTAAGTGGCATAAATAAAACAAATTGACCGTTAAAACGTTAATTATTCAACCTTACACCTAAAACCTGGTACCATGAAATTTCAAAGGATCCTGATCGGTATTGACGATAGCAAATACTCCAGGCACGCAGCAGCATATGGTTTTGAACTGGCACATGCTTTTAAATCGGCAGTGGCATTGGTGCATATTGTTGAGCCGGTAATTATGCCACAATCCAACGACCCGAGCTTACTGGGGGCCTTTGTGCCGGACCTGGGTGTAGAGAATATTGAAGTGGAACGGATGCAGGAAGAACAATCAAAAAAGCTTTTGGCAAGCACCACCGAAGCCTTTGGCGAAGGGCTGGATGTTACCCAATTCAGTGAGCTTGGCGCTACGGCCAGCACCATTATTAACTGCGCGGTGCAGTTTAAAGCCGACCTGATTGTGGTAGGCACGCACAAACGCAGCGGATTCGACAGGTTCTTAATGGGCAGCGTTGCCGAAGACGTACTGCGCCATTCGACGGTACCGGTGCTGATCGTCCCGTCGGAAGAAAAGGGAGATTAATACAGCAGCCTGAATTTTATGGTATGCTCTATCTGCTTTAACTCAGTTAACAGCTCTTTATCATAACCCACATTTACGTCGGTAATTACATAACCTATTTGCGGGTTGGTTACCAAAAATTCGCCTACTATATTGATGTTATGCGAGGCAAATATCTCGTTTATCTGCGCCAGTATGCCCGGAACGTTTTTGTGGATGTGTATGAGCCTGTGCGCGTTGTTTACACGCGGCGGCTGCAGCTCGGGGAAGTTACAGCTTAAATGTGTTTTGCCCTCGTTCATAAAATCCATTACCCTTTTGGGGATAAACTCCACATTGCGCGGATTGTACTTTGGATCGTCAAAAATAATGACACCGTTCTCGCAGGCAGCCTCGGCTAACTGGCGGTACTTTATCTTACCAAAACAGCCAATAGCTTTGAGGCGCGGGGCCTGCTGCAATTGCTCGGCGGTGGGTTGGTTGTTTTCATCAAAAAACAAAATGCCTGCTTCTTCCAGGTATTTATCTTCAAAGGTATCGCGGTGGCGGATGTTATAGCCCTCTTTTTGCAGACTGGTTAAAGCCTCTTCAGCCACATCGCCAACCACTAAACACTTAATGCGGTTTTTAGGATACGATATGGCCCGCGGAAAGTTGTTGATGTATAAAAACTCATCAAAACTCGGGGTAACGTAATCGGCTTTTTCGGCAACGGTTTTACGTTCAATATTTTCGGTAAAGGCGAAGAAGGTTTTTATCATACCCGACTCCTTCAACTGAAAATCGGAATGGCCGTCGCCAATGCCAAATATTTCGCCCTGCAGGTTAAGCTGTTTTAGCAGTTTAACCTTGCCGCCTTCCTGCGAAAGGGGATTTTCATCGTCATACCCGATGATATTGCCATCAGCATCAAACTTAAACGTATTGGCGTATATGTTCTCTTTTTTGATGTGATACTCGGTAACTACCGGGGTAATAAACTCTTTAAAGCCACCCGAAACGATGAGCACTTCATCGGCATGGTCCATAAAGAACTTTTTATTACGCGAGAAAGAGGCAGAAACCTTTTTTCTTAAATGGCGGATGAGCTGCTGTAAATGCTGCTGATTGGCCTGCAGTAATTTAACACGGCCCTCCAGGCTCTCAGAAAAAGAGAGTTTGCCTTCCATGGCGGCATTCGTCAGGTCTTCTATCTGTTTATAGATGTTTTCTCTTTCGGGATGATCTTTTAAAGATATGCGGGCTAATTCGTCGAGGGCCTCAACCTGGGTAAAGGTGCTGTCAAAATCTATAATAAAATACTGGCTCATATATTTGTATATGTCCTGATAGTTATCGGGATATGAATGCTGCAAATGTGCGAATTTTAAGGCGTATTGGGTAAATAAAAATAGCAATTCGAAAAAAATTACGGATTGTTAATTTATGCAGACACTATTATATAATGGCGCCCGTTGCACAATAATTGAGGATATTTGGAATAAAATGCGTATATTGTATTGTTCCAATGATTGAATGATTGATTCCTGTCTGCGACAGGCAAAGGCAGAATGATTTGCAAAGCGGAAAGATAATGTAAATTACGAAAATGATAATGGTGGGTGTGAAATATACCGACAAATACCCACCAAAACCACCCAATATCCACCTTTTTTTAGGTGTTGTATTGCAAAAATGGCAAAATAACCATGATATTCGGAGATGGTAAATTCTGACATTACCTATCAACCAAATTCGAAATTGAACATCCGAAATAAAAGAATGACTGACAACACATATATTATAAGCGGAGCGGGCAGCGGCATTGGCCGGGCCATAGCTCAAAAATTAGCGGAGCAAAGCCGCTGTGTTTTGCTGGGCCGTAATCAGGCTAACCTGGAGCAAACGCTGGCAACATTGAAAGGCAGCGGGCATCAGGTTTTGGTGGCTGATATTAAAAGTATTGACAGCCTTGCCAATGCGGCTAAAACTTTGGGTGATATGAAGGTAAGCGGGTTGATAGCTAACTCGGGTATAGGCGGCGAAAACCAATGGGGGCCGAACGACCGCTGGGACGACATTATCGGCACTAATCTAACCGGTACCTATAATTTTGTGAATACGTTTTTGCCAAATTTGAAGGGTCAGGCAAGGGAAACGCATGTTGTGATCACCTCGTCGGTATTGGCGCGGTTGGGGGTGGCTAATTATTCGGCTTATTGCGCCTCAAAAGCCGGCTTATTAGGTTTAATGCGTAGCTGGGCAGTGCAATATGCCCCGGAGAAAATACTGGTGAACGCGATCTGCCCGGGTTGGGTAGATACAGAAATGTCGCAGGATGGTTTGCAGGGCATTGCCGATGGTATCGGGATAAGTAAAGATGAGTTTTACGATATGGCCATGCAAAGCGTACCCCTGCGCCGGATGAGCAGCCCTGAAGAAATTGCCGACCTGGTAGCTTATTTGGTTAGCCAGAAAATGATAACGGGACAAACGCTGGATATTAACGGCGGCGCGGTGATGAATAGTTGATTGGGAGGGAAGATGCCTGCCTGTCGGCAGACAGGGATGAGGTAAGAAGGAAGATGTAATCCCGATGGTTGTCGGGAGGTGGGTGTAGTATTTCTCTTGATTCCTGATTCTCAGTTCTTGCTTCTGTTTTTGTTAATATCATATTAATTGTTGAAAATTTTAAATTCTGTTTTTTTAAATCAAAATATTTCCCTATAATTGCAATCCGATTTTTACGGGTTAAAAATCGGCTTTAAGCGCTAAAAATCATGGATTTAGTAAAATTTGTTGAAGAACAATCAGTAGAAAAAAAGCAGTATCCTACTTTCAAAGCAGGCGATACTATCAGTGTACACTATAAAATCAGAGAAGGTAACAAGGAACGTATCCAGGTTTACCAAGGAGTTGTTATTCAACGTAACAGCGCCGGCAGCACCGAAACTTTTACCGTACGTAAAGTATCTAACGGTATTGGTGTTGAGCGTATATTCCCTTACAACTCACCTAACATCGATAAAATCGAGTTGAACAACCAGGGTAAAGTTCGTCGTGCTAAATTGTACTACCTGCGCGAACTTACCGGTAAAGCAGCACGTATCAAATCAAAAAGGGTTTAATCTCCTTTTTAGCAATAATATTACAAGAGCCTTCCTGTGCAAACAGGGAGGTTTTTTTGTCTGACCATATAGATAGCGATGGGTTTCAAACCCATCGCTATGGTTAAGATAACATGGCTAAGATGGGCTGGTCCTTCTGCCTGCCAAACAAGGCATATATCTTTTTCTGATCTTGGATATTTGGGATGAAGTAGTTGTGACCATTCAACTGTATGGTTTGCGGCTCTGTTATCATCTCCCACAGGTTAACCCATTCGTTTGGGGTATTCACCAACAGGTCGCCCATAACCTCAACCGCGATGCCGTTTATAACATACCGGCTAAAGCGAGATATGAACTTATCTTCACCTGAAGTGATCTTAGTTTCGATACGGTGATCCGATAGCAGGGCTTCGAACTTTATAGCAGTGGCGGTATCGCACAGGATATCGATATCATGTGGTTTAACCGGAAAGCCTTGTAAATATAAGCTTGCGGTGCCAATAAGCATCCAGTTCTTCGACACCGGCGATAAGGCGTCGTGTAGCGAGCTTAGTGCTTTTACAAGATCATTGGTCATTGTCTTTCAGCAGATCGGGGCGGCGGGTTTTGGTGCGCTCCAGGGCTTGCTCAAAGCGCCATTTCTCAATTTCGGGTGTGTTGCCGCTGAGCAGGATATCGGGCACCTTGTATCCATTCCAGTCCGCCGGGCGGGTATATACCGGGGCATCCAGCATATCGTCCTGGAAGGAGTCGGATAAGGCGGAGGTCTCGTCATTCAGTACGCCGGGTATTAATCGTACCACGGCATCAACAAGCACTGCTGCGGGTAGTTCGCCGCCCGAGAGTACATAATCCCCAATGGATATTTCGCGTGTCACAAAGATATCGCGAATGCGCTGGTCAATACCCTTATAATGGCCGCACAAAATTATGATGTTACCTTTGATGGAAAGCTGGTTGGCTATCTTTTGGTTCAGTGTTTCGCCATCAGGCGACATGAAGATGACCTCGTCATAATCGCGTTCTTTTTTCAGGGTCTCAATGCAGCGGGCAAAGGGTTCAATGGTCATTACCATGCCGCTGCCTCCGCCGTAAGGATAGTCGTCCACACTCTTTTGCTTTTGGGTGCTGTAGTCGCGCAGGTTATGTACTACTATTTCGGCAACGCCCTTTTTTTGGGCCCGCTGTAAAATAGAATGAGCGAAAGGGCTTTCGAGTAATCCGGGCAGTACAGAGATGATATCAAAACGCATGGCGCAAAGATAGGCAGAAGAAGCGGAAAGCTAAGGCAGAAAGGTAAAAGCTTAAAGGTGAAAGCAGAAAGGCTCAACCCGCTATTTAAAGAACCTTTTCCCTTTCAGTTTTATCCTTTCAGCTCATAGGTTGCAGCACTTTCTGTATCACCCAACGATGGCCAAAAACGTCCTGCAGTTCGCCCTGGCGCCAGCCGTACTCGTAGTCGGTAACCGGTGTGATGATGGTTGCCCCAGCTGCAACAGCCTGGTTAAATACCGCGTGTACATCATCGGCAAACAGGCCGATAACAGTGGTTACGCCATTATGTTCAGACGGTACAAAATCGCCCGAACCCGGCATTACTTCGTGGATGTGAAACGTGGCGCCGTCGATGGTAAACTGCGCCACGTGGATGCTGCCGTCGTCATTACGAAGACACCAGTCTTCCACCGCGCCAAAAGCCCTTGTATAAAAACTGGCTTCCTGAACGTTCTTACCAATGGTTAGCATGGGTGCAAAGGCTGTTTTAGTTTTCATAGCGTGATGCTTTAATCTGTATCCTCTAATGTAAATATTTGTTCGACAGGTTTTTCAAATACCCGTGCAATTTTTAGTGCCAGTACGGTTGAGGGCACATATTTATTGCTCTCGATGGTGTTAATGGTTTGGCGCGATACACTGATGAGATCGGCAAGCTCAGCCTGGGTGATGTTTTTTATGGCGCGCTCAATGCGGATGGTATTTTTCATAATGCTATTCCTCCTTTAATGAGCGGTTAAGCCTGAACATTTTCCAACGGAAAATAATGATGAATAACATCAACGGTACCCATAAGTTTAAGCGCAGCATATCTTTATAATCGGCTTTGCTGTTGGTAAAGATAAGCGCTATGATCAGCAGCAGATAGTTGGCAAAAATAGCCCAGCGTAAGGATGATAAGCGGAGCTGGTAGATCTGCTCATCTTCGATCTTCTCGCGCGAGAAAGCGATGAGGAATAAACCCAGTACCATCAGCACCACAGTAGCAATAAAGAACAGGTGCGGTAGGTTAAATAGTTGCCCGTCATCGTATGAGTGAAGATGATAGATATCCCAGATATGCATAACCGGCAAATGAACCAGGAACAGCGCGAGGCCGAGCCAGCGTGTCCAGGAAGGGAATAGGTATTGTGGTTTCATGATTGTAAAGTTTGTTTTATCAAATGTAAAACAAACTTTACAAAAGTCAAGTATTTTTGACAAATAAATTTTAATCCAGATAAATATCCAACAAGCCCTCAGGCAGGTCAACGTAAACAATCTCCTTCACTACATCAATGCCGGTAATGATACCCTCGCTGAGCGGGAAGAGCACTTCGCGGTTCTTATAGATCACGGTGGCTATTAATTGTTGCGGTAAGTCCTGTAGTTCAATGATCTCGCCCAGTTCGCCTTCATCTTCATCTATGGCGGTAAAGCCCATCAGGTCGCGCAGGGTAAAATCGTCTTCGTTTTTAACGGGCTTATGTTTGTTGGCAAGGTATATGTCTTTTTTAGCCAATGGGGAGGCTTTGTCAATATGGTCAACATCTTCCAGGTAAATAAAGGCGGTGTTTTTTTGCGGCATCTTAAACGATTCCACAAAGTAAGGCACCAGCTTGCCGTTCACTTCAAGGAACAAGGCATCAAACTCCAGCTTTTCGGGCGCGTCAAAATCAATATAAGCCTGTAGCTCACCTTTTAACCCGCGGGTTTTTAATACTGATCCTATCCTAAAGCAATCTTCTTTCTTCATGGTGGTGTTTACAAATGCCTGTAAAAAAGTATAGCGAAGCACCCCGGTTAAATGGGGTGCTTCGCTATAGCTCAATGTGTTTAACTAATATTACTCTGCTGCTGTATCTTCAGAAGCGGTTTCCTCTGCAGGAGCTTCTTCGGCAGTTTCAGCTTCAGCAACCGGTGCTTCTTCCTCTTCTGCAACTTCTTCAACAGGAGGAGCATATTTAGCAGCTACTGCTGCGGCTTTATCTTCCTTCTTTTTAGCTTCAGCGATCAGGGCCAGTTTACGGGCTTCTTCTTTAGCTGATACCAGGCTTGATTTTTTACCTGTGATCTTGCCTGCTTTCTGATCTAACCATGCCGCAAATTTCTCTTCGGCCTGCTCAATAGTTAATGCGCCTTTTTTAACACCACCTTCTAAGTGTTTTTTGTACAAAACACCTTTGTAAGATAATATTGCACGGCAGGTATCGGTTGGTTGTGCACCTGTGTTAACCCACTCCAAAGTTTTATCGAAATTGATCTCGATGGTTGCAGGGTTAGTGTTTGGGTTGTAAGAACCTAAACGCTCAATAAAACGACCATCGCGTGGAGCGCGTGAGTCGGCCACTACGATATAATAAAAAGGTTTTCCTTTTTTACCGTGTCTTTGCAATCTGATTTTAGTTGCCATTTTTTAAATTTATGTATTCAACATATCTCCCGGAGCCTATTCTGCGGGGCTGCAAAGGTAATGATTATTAATTAAATAAAACAAGTTTGGCAATAAATTAAACCTATTAGTAAAAAATATATCAAACTTTTCGTATTTTGCTGATGTATTTACCCTAATGATGAATAACAAGCTATTAAGCAACGTTTTGCTGGCCATTAATGATTGCGCCTGGGCCTACGATCTGAACAAAAAGGAGTACCTTTTTATTAATGATCGTATCGGATCTGTTTTAGGTGTTACAGCCGATGAGTTAAAAAATGATGATGAACTATGGCATAAACTCATTATTGCCGAAGATGCTGCAACCGTTATTGAACTGACCGGCAACCTTAAAAAGGATACCTGGCTCGAATTAACCTACAGGGTAGAAACAGCAGACAAAACCAGGTGGATATTTGAAAGAAAAACCATATTTACCGATGGGGATACGGATATTCTTTTGGGTGTAATTAAAGATGTAACCGATCAGAAAAGTGTTAAATACCACTTAAATGAAGCATTGGGAAATTTTGGGATACTGTTTGATCATAACCCGAACCCGATGTGGATATATGAACTGCCAAGCTTACGCATATTAAAAGTTAATGAGGCCGCTATAAGTTTATATGGCTATACCGCCGATGAATTTTTAGCGCTTACCATACGGGATATACGCCCTAAAATAGACCTTGCGAAGTTTAATCAATACATTTTCCGTAAAAAAATAACAAAAGGAACCTTACACGGATACAACCATAGCGGAATATGGCGGCACGAAAACAAGAACGGCGATATTATTTACGCTGAAATTACAGGACACGAAATAAAATACAACAATACCTCATGCCGCATAGTAGTAGCTACCGACGTAACCGAGCGTGTGCTTTTTGAGCAGGAAATGAAAAATCTGAAAACCCTGTAAAACTTACAGCGATAGTATCTCAACTATCTTTAAAAAGTTAGGGTTGATCTCTATATGATGTTTAACGGCGTGCTCAAACGGAGTGTAGGTAATTTCGTTGTGCACAACGCCCACCATTTCTCCTTTATGACCGGCTAAAAGTGCTTCCACAGCAGCTACACCTACCCGGCTTGCCAATACCCTGTCCATGCAGCTTGGCCTTCCGCCGCGTTGTATGTGCCCTAAAATGGATATACGGGTATCATAATTAGGATATTTATCTTTTACCTGGCGGCCAATTTCGAAAGCACCGCCTGCTTCTTCAGCTTCGGCTACAATAACTATTTTCGATGCCTTGTCTTTACGGCCGCGTTCCAGCCTGTCAAACAAGGCATTAATATTTGTTTTGGTTTCGGGTATCAATATCGCTTCGGCACCTGCGGCAATACCTGTACGCAAGGCTATGAGGCCCGAATCGCGACCCATTACCTCGATAATAAACAACCTGTCATGCGATTCGGCCGTGTCGCGAATCTTATCTACCGCGTCAATAACAGTATTTATAGCAGTATCATAACCAATAGTAAAATCGGTGCCTTGTAAATCGTTATCAATTGTGCCAGGTAAACCAATAAAAGGGATATCAAACTCTTCGCCAAATACCCGGGCGCCTGTAAAGGTGCCATCGCCACCAATACCTATTAAGGCATCAACACCATGCTTTTGTAATTGATTGTAAGCTATTTTACGACCGCCAACGGTTTTAAAGCCTTCGCTGCGTGCCGTTTTTAAAATGGTGCCCCCCCGTTGAATGATGTTTGATACCGATTTACGATCCATTGGTACCATCTCGCCATGTATCATGCCTTCGTAACCTCGGCGTATGCCCGTAACATCCAAACCATAATATAACGCGGTACGCACAACTGCCCTTATGGCAGCATTCATACCCGGCGCATCTCCACCCGAGGTAAAAACCCCAATATTTTTAATTTTAGTCATTATTGTTTCTTGTATGCGGCAATTCCGGCATCTAAGAATTTGATATACTTAGCCACATTAAATATAGCGCCTTGTGGCGGCACTAACACTTTGCCTTCGTTATTTAATATAACATAATAAGGCTGCGGGTTGGCATTAAACTTTGACGCTTCGAAATCGAGCCATTTTGCGCCCAAAGTTGTGATTTTTTTACCACTATACGAAGAAATAAATTGGTGATCTTCGTCAAGTTCGGTTTTATCGTCAACATATAGCTCTGCCATCACAAAATCGTTCTGCAAACGCTTCAAAACCTCGGGATTACTCCATACGTTATTTTCCATTTTGCGGCAGTTAACACAGTTCCAGCCGGTAAAGTCAATAAACAAGGGCTTATTTTCTGCTTTGGCTACTGCCATTGCCTGGTCATAGTCATACCAGCCGTCTAAACCGGCAACTTTTCCGCGTTTAAAAATATCCTCGTATTTTTTGGGACCTATTTTACTCAGATCACCCGATTTTTTCGTGGATGAACCGCTTCCATTTAATTGCAGGTTATACAAATTAAAATCCTGTGTAGCCGGCGGAGGCAAGTAAGCGCTTATAAATTTTAAGGGCGCAC